>Ga0209782_1000770_pt1 | contig 15060 bp, 7 predicted proteins | sample WorMetmaBAHAMAS1_FD_187390 | JGI IMG/M metagenome (GOLD analysis project Ga0209782, IMG submission 187390) | Marine gutless worms symbiont microbial communities from Max Planck institute for Marine Microbiology, Germany - Inanidrilus... | ecosystem: Host-associated > Annelida > Digestive system >...
CCAAACCCCTGAACCGACTGACAAAAAATTTGGCATGGATGATTACGTTGGCGATAACTCCCCACATGCCAAAACTCAAAACAATCGCCCTATTGGGGGCGTGGTGGCGTATGTGTGAAATATGTACCCTGGCATAGTTTTAGTTTTCATATCCTTTTTTGTGACCCCAAATTTTGCTCGCATCCCAAGACTAAACGTAGAACCTATGCACAGCCACATTTATAGTTTACGCAGTCTGCTTTATATGACATCAACTCCGGGTTATTATATTCCTAGAGAAAATTCACAGATTCATTTGATCAGTTCAATTCAACTGTATCTCGTGTGCCACTTCCATTATCTATCACATCAATGCAACTGCTGTTAATCTTCGCAAGTTAAGCATTTTAGTCAAACAAATGACACGGCTCCGCAAGTCGCAGTGGCTTAGCAGTCCAGTCTTCACTGCAACCTGCCAGATTTTGAGTCGCTGGCAATTTCAGGATATGTGTCTGTTCAGAATCACTTCTCAGATACTAGACAGTCACGCTTTACAGATCATACGAGCACTAAAATGGGGAATGCACCACAAAAAGATGTTTTAGACGACACTGTACAAACAAACCTGATTGCACTGTTGGTTATAATCAGCTGGAACTCGCACATCTTGAAGATGTTGTGAATGGCACGGGCAGCCATTATGTGTCGGATCACTTCACGCAATAGCACCTCGCCTGGACATCATCAGCAGTCTAACTCTGCATTCACTTCTTCACCGCAGCACAACGAATGATAACACGTATGGTCTTCTAGAAGTAGGTGCAATATAAACGCTCCAGTTACTGTTAGTACTACCACATGTGTGATTAGCAGCCATCTTTCCATGTGAACCTGGGTTGGCTCGTTCTTCTTCGGGTCCTCACGTCTTTGTCCGTTCCGGAAACAAATCTCTGCAAATTAGTGAAAGTGTTTTTTTACAGGGCGGGTTTTCCCAGTGCTAGCAAACAGACTGGTTGGGAAAAATGTCCCGGAAATGACCTATATTGAGTCAGGTGGCACGTTAAACCTTAGCTCAATCAATCACAGGGCGGATAAAGAAACTAGTAGCATCTACAACGAAAATAATTTTAGGTAACTACTGTATAATAACACTGACTGATGTCAACTACAAATATTAAAACTGAAGGTATAAGTTAAACATATTCAAGTTAATAAAACATATTCAAACAACAACGACATTTAACTGATGGATAACGATTGAACTGCTGATGAGTACAATGTTGTAGACAACCACCGTCAGAGTGTATGGTACCTCGGTCTGTTAACACCTGCTGTGAGCCGAGAAACCGCACGGCAAATGTTGAGCTATCTCCTGCTGCGGCCGGCGCCATTGCACCATCAGATGCAGAGTTTTCCTGGGACTCGTTGAACGGATTAACACGTCTATGCAACACAACAGCATACACTGAGGACTACAAACATGATAAAAGTTATCTTCAACAGCAGATATCGTAAGAAGTTCTTGAGATATGCACATCATATGGTAAAAGCAGTGTGATGCTAGAAAACTGTCCCTGACTGAGTATCGAAGCCCCACTGACCGCATTTCAAACTGACACCCCAACCTCGATCTCGGAACTTAACCTTCAATCCCCTGACAGCTATGGTCATGAACCACAGACATGCAAAAGGTCAATGTCAAAGGTCACTCGGTTATAGCTAGAATAAAACAGACAGGCAGATAGAGGATGAAGGCGATTACATTACCTTCGGTGCTAACGCAGTCGGTAACTATGCTAGGCATGAGACAGACTTTGCTGTGGTAAACATACTAATTCCACCAATCATCATGGCTAAGAATATGCATATTCTGTTGCGTTTACATTAACTAGCTCTGAGTGTTTCCAGCTTTTCATGTCATATGCCAACAATTACAAACATACGCATATAACTATGAACTATCCTCGATGCAGGATTGAGACCGCACTGACCTTGACCTCTGACCTTCAATCCCAGGAGAGATATGGTCATGATCCATACACATGCAGAATTTCAAAGTCAAAAGTCATTTGGTTCAAAAGTTAAGAGTGGAAACAAACGGACAGACAGACAGATGGACAAAGGCAATTGCATTACCTTCCATGCTAATGCTGTTGCTAAATATTGGACAGGCTTATAAATGTTCTAAGTTATTCCAAAATCAGAATTCCATAACATCACCAATATATGGGTTTTGCTCAAATTGTAACGGTGAGGTTACTTACAGTGCAAATTAATAAATTAAATAATAAGTTTCTCAGCGCACTTGGGTGGTCCTTCTTTTGGCGAAGTGGATGATCCAGGAGTAGTTAGATCAAACTGGATCGGAGCATCATGACAGAACATGCCGTCAGCTGGTGTAGAGCTTGGAGTGGCTGGATATGCAGCACTCGGAACCATCAGTGACGACTCTCTGACAGTTACAAATAGCACAACACAACTATAGTGTGTCTGAAAAAATGGACACATACTTTTTTTGCGACAGCTTTGTCGAACTTCAAAGAATATTGCTAATATGTAGCAGAAATGTAATGTAGTAAATTTGCAACACAATATCGTGAACATTGCTCACCTCATGAAAATTACGATACCTTCAAAGTGAGACCACACAGTGTTGCATTTCCAAAATAACTGTAAATTATGTAACAATATGCAACAGCAACAATAGACCTACTGTCTGTAACAAAACCACTGTACATGCTGATGACTGTCTACTCTAACTGCTTAGTTTATTACAGATTTAGCATAAACGTGTTCAACATGCAGTGCAAATACTTAGCTGCATACTTCCTCTTAACATACACCATTAAACCTAATTGCAGTCAAAAAGTGCAGCTTAAATAATCAACAAAACCGATCAATGAACAACATTCACCCTAGGACGTATATGATAATTCATCCAGCTTACCTCAATGCCTCAACGGATTTTGGAACAGCCACTGGAACAGAAGAGAAAAAGCCTCCTGTAAAGCCGGCGTCTGATGGCGTTTTAACTGGCGGCTGCATACATCAAACAAAATTTAACAAGCGTCATTTTACTGCTCATTCGTTATTTTCTTACGTTTAACTGATTGTGTTTTGTTTGCATGTGTATGTATTTTATCATTTAATTTTATTATTTACTCCATACTACAGTTTCTACGATTTTAGCTGTTTGTGTAAACATGTGCGCTTGTCGTGTGTTTTTTTTATAATAAACTTACTTACTAGTCTCAGTTCATCACATTAACTACTAGCAATGTTTCAATGCTGCTATCATGACACCCACAAAACAAACGGAACAGACCAGTGACATCACAAAGCCACATTCCATGCACCAAATACTATCCTCGCAATTGCTATAAGTTACCTCGGCACCCGATCTAACCTATGCTAAGCTTACAACAACCAGATGAGTGCAAGAGCGCAAGTGTGCATGTGTAAGACTGTCACAGTTTCCACTGACCGTAAGTGGCTCAGTGGTTTCCAGCCTTTGACCGGCACGAACAACATTCACGATTGTTGCAATCCACTGCAAACATTACGTAATACAGTTAGCCACACATGAAAGAAACCAACATGACAGTGCTGAACATTCGCTTCATATTCACTTCACGTCTATCAGTAAGTTGAAAAGTACATCGGTATTCGGCTGCATAGTGTGACAGACAAGTGTGAACAGCTGTATCATGTACCAGCAGATTACTACACTGTAAACACTAGACATGGTCCGTGTCATGATTATGAGTCATCTACACTGTCACTTACTCAGTGAACAAACTAGATGAAAGAGACATGAGAGGTGCATAATATTGTCTGGACTAGTTCTGTATGAAGACAATCGTTGTTTTTACTTCACTGTATGTTCGAGTAAAAAACTGGGTAAAATCCATACGCTTTTGTCGAATCAGCATAATTTCATGTATAGTGAATATTTATGCAAACTAGGCAAAGAATACTTAAATGCACTAACATGCAAGTTTTACGCTTTTTCTAGACAAAATTCCAAAACTTTTGACATATCACACGCCTTTCTCCCTTTAAATGTTGCATGTTATAAACTCTAAAAAACACTACATTTTTTGACCCACTCCATACACTGCCACCTGGCCAACATAAATGTTGAATGCTCTAACTGGTTTTCTTTATAAAATACCAATTTTTTGCTTTAATATCCATCAAAACACTATCAACATACCTCGTCTCGGTCTCGGGCATTTTCAGCCTGCAAAATTAAACTCCTAAAAACCAAAAAATCAAAATTCCATATAGTAATTCTGCAATAAAATAAAAACAACGCTATCAAAAACACACACGTATAGCGTATCAATTATATAGCTGCAGCTTCGTAACCTGTTTAGTTTCATTATTGCACTTTCAATATACATTAGCGACTGTTGTTTTTTTATATGTATACAAATCACACTAGTTAATTTATTACTTAATACAATACTGCAAACTGTGGAACAACACATTGTTAGCTGCCTAAATTTATTGTCCTCAAACATGCCAATATAAATCCAGCAATTATCAGCTAATAAACTTACAAGCTGTCTGATACCTTTTGGTAGATGGCTGTGACACCTGAAATGCAAAGCGCCGATCTTCGACATCAACAAGATCAATGCGAGTTTCAATGTTGAGGTCCAACAACAGGCTGCCAGCAACCTGCAGACAAGCAGTTGTTGGATTCCGGGTTGAACTGTAAGTGCTAAATTATGTTTCATTGTGCTGCTACCATGTGCTAATGTTAGGTTGTACATTTATATCTGATAGTGCATGTGTTTTGTGATTATAATTTAGCAATTTTTTTATTCCTTGCCAATTTACAGCCACGACTCTGTTGCAGTTTCACTTGATTGAAACTGGTGAGATTGTATCATTTTATTTCAATAATACCATGTGTCAAGAGTCCATATACAGCGGTGGATGGTTACTATCACAGAGTCAATGCTGTATGCCTCACCCAACTTGTCCATTCTGCCGGAAGTCTTTGCAGTAATGTTATACTGATTGTAAGATAACGCGACCTAACTATCTGTAATAAGTAAAAAGTTATGTTTTTTTTCGCTCAACCACAGTATACCTAAGTAAATCAAAAACTGATTCCAAATACATAAATTTCTTTCAGGTTTTGTGAATACAGGAGTTTGCTGTCCACTTTCTAGATAAATACTGATGTTATGCATTTAATGCATTACAATGATCTTGTCTTTGTTATGTCGATGCATAACAATGCATCAAATCAGCAATATAATCTCAAGCAGAGTAGATGATAAAAACACAGATACATCAATAATATGCAGTTCATCGAGAAGGTATGCACATTACTAACCTCGTCCTTTAACTGGTTCATCAAATTGCCACCCTGAATAAAGAAGAAACTGCGATCCCATCGTGAGGTTAACAGTGACAGCTTGCTGCATAGAATACACCAGTTAAATGCTAACTTGTTTAACTGAAAAACTTTACATCAGCGTAAGACAACACCATTACAGCATGTTTACAATGTACATCTTTCACTGGCACCATACTCCTATGGAGCTGTTTAACAATCTACCAGATTTGACACGAGAGAACCTTTGGACAGTTGCAGCATTTTATTAATACTAACTTACCAACAATATCAGAACACCAATGAACAAAAAGGTTAGCAGATGCTGAGATAGCGCAACATGCAAGCCATTGGATGCAGAGATTATTGCCACCGTAAGTGCAAAACTCCAATTTTTCGATATCCCACGCAGCAAAATTTAGAATCATATGATATTACGCACTGGGTCTGCTTTGCCCCACAACTAGCTAAGACCATGTGCTAATTTCCACTTTTTATTGCTGTATATGATCACAATCCATCAATAATTCAGACCGACGTGGACATCCATCATGCTCGTAGAATAATCATGACATGTATATGGCATGTCCTGCCAAAAACGCCCAGCACTGGCATCAATCAAGGAAAATCACTCATGGCACCTCAAATTTCACCGACTCCTAAGGAAAGGTGTATTGAAATGTGCTCAATACAAAGGTAAAGTTGTCCAATACTCATTTCCGAGCGCTGGGCCCAAAGCTGATCCCAGTGTACAAACAGTCAGCCCACAGGTGACTTTAAGCCATCCACCCTGTGGTAGATTGCCAATACTTTCTGCCAGGAGGTTACCTTCCTAGCTGAGGAGCATCACTGCCCATCAGCCGGTACCAAATTATACTGCTTGGTAACAGAGGCACATGCGTGTGAGCAGCTTTCCCAAGGCTGTTACCTGGAAGCGGACCGGCCGAGATTCAAAACCCGCAACATTTTGGATCGCGAGCAAATGCTCTACCATTACGCCATACAGGCCACCCAATACAAAACTACCCAGTGTTAATTACTGCCACCCAACAACAAGGTCACTGCACTGAACATGTTAACATTACTACGACATAACTAGTGCTAATCATAACACACAAACAGAAGTAAATAAAACAATACAGTAATGATTCGGATGTATGGTAAGGTTAACCCAGATAGTAAGCACAAAGAAAAGATGGACGGGAGAGATAAACATGAAATTAACATCAAAATATATTAATAGCCAACATGTTGGAATGTTGCCCGAGATTTTTGGGGGTCGTATTGTTTGCAGTACAAATTACAGACATAATGAAAACAAATAATACGAAGTATTTAAAAATGCAAATTGTGTTAAGAGAGACTTACACGCGCATAAACAAATATCCGGCCTTCTGTGACAACTCAGTGTTTGGAGGTTGACATGGCATGTCTGAAGGCACTTCAGCAAAGTATTTATGAATCGACTGCTTCTCAATATTTTCAATTTGTTCAATTCTTCGCTGCGATTCCAGTCGCAGCTCACTGTGAACACTGCAATGTAGCATATGCCAGCCAGAAAGTAAAAATTAAAAATTTCAGTATTTAACAGACGGTAAATGATAAAAGATCAAATAATCTAAATAAATTCAAGTATCACTTACTATGAGTACAACAAGTGCCAAAGCGATAACTTCCATAAATGACAGTTTAACGTACACATTTTATTGATGTTTATGAATGTTTACACATATTAGACATAGTAACATCCATATTTGACACACTTAAATTATAGCACTAAACAACAGAGATAATAGATACATTGATTAAACAGATAGCAGTGTATACAAACAAACAGAAGTCTCTGGAGAGCATCTCATAACCATAATCTGATGTATGATGCATTTTCTTACTTTCATTATGCAAATCTGCATTTTCACTAATTATGCATATCTACAAACTGTTAAAATTTTTGAAATTTTCTCAAAGTGTCAATCCCATTTCATGCCAATGACCTTTAAGAGTGCACATTTTACAATCTGATGCATAGATTTTCATATGCAGATGTTCAAAATCTCTTGGCACTGTCTTCTACATACGAATGAATGTAAAAAAAATTAACATAGATTAAAATACAACAAAGGACACAGCATTAACGAGTAGACATGATAGACGTAATTGAAAGAGATGACGACCACGAGCAACAAACCTTTGAACAGATGCACTGATGTTTGCTACGAAGTCGTCGATGTCCTTGCGAGAAACTGTTTCATTTCCCATCTCGAAGAACGTCTTCTGTGCCTGAACAAAGCCGATGAATGGTTCCAGCAGAGAACAACGACGCTTGTACTGGAGCGAATTGAGCAGTGAGTAGTAATGAACGGCCGTCTACATCCGTCCAGGCCACACAAATGTTGTTTATCATGATGATGAAAATAGCAACATATCAACTACAGTGTAAGCAGTGCAATCATTCCATACTTACAGCAAAAGTTAACAGCAACTCTCACCATTAATTTAAGAAATCTGGCATGGTACACACTAATGCAATTAACCAATCTGTTGCCCGACTCATTCAGAAGTTTTACTGATCTACGGTGCTTTCATAGACATTTATGTCTAATTCGCATTACCAACACCAACACGACAGAACTGTGGAGATTGATCACATCGGTGGTGTGAATTGGATCTGCAATGATTCAAGACTACTGTCGACGAATAATTAACTGACCCAGCTGCAAATTGTTTCGACTGCTCATTTTTTTCTGCCAACTGTTCACATCAGCCAGCATCACAAACTTGACTGTTCTCTTGCAATAGTGATGCGACTTGGGCATCGAGCATAGAATGGCATTAGCACTGTTCTACTGGCGAAATATGATGCATAACAAATTAAGGTCCCCTCACAGTGTCCCACATTCTGTATTATTTACTCTCTTAAGAGAGAGACTCTAAATTAGCAAGCCATATGTGATCAATAAACAAATATCCAACAGTACGTGCAAGGACAAACCGTTATAAGAACTCTTTTGTATTATGTGCACTCTCTCATTTCCACTGCATTGCATGCATGATTCGACATGAGTTTGTGCTATGCAGACCTATTTGTATTGTGTGAATGTTTCCGGATAGTTTGTTGATCCTTTGGCTGTCATATTCCAATAAATGTTATGTTATGTTATGCATATTAGGGAGAAGATGCTAGAGTTTCCTTAGTGGTGTTACCCAGTGTTTCCATTCCATAAATTTATAAATACAAGACACAATCTAGCAAAAAATCCCAAGGTAATTTGGAAACAGGCTGCGACACCGGAATGCTGCTAGGGAATATGTGACAATACCATATTTTTTCTTCATGTTACACTGCACTGCACTGCCTCATTTCTCCCCAAAAAGTTGCACATTACCCTGGGGAGATCTGAACCCCCATGTAATACACGCTTTCTTGCACTCACCCGACCCACAAACCCAAACGGCATCTTGTTCAAGTCAGCCGTTCTTCCACAATACATACCTGTCCCTAATGGACTGACCGACCGTCAACAAAACAGACCACTTACGCTATATGTGCAATCCGGCCTAATAATGCTGTGCACAATTTGACAGTGTGCACTCGAATGACTACTGTGTACAATACAACATATTTTAAGAGGATAAATCACCAAATTATGAGACAATAGCGGTGACACAGTTAAAATAATGAGCAACCTGATGGAACTTCTTGCGAGCGACATACAGATCATCAATAGCTTCCTGATGACCTTTATCACCTTCACGTTTCTTGGAAAATTTCATGTATGCAGCCAATGACCGCTCGTGTTCTGTACGTCACAATTTTTGCAAAATATTAGTTGTCAGTCTAGTAATTAAATATCACATATAATCACATGTTTCATCACATAAAAATCTCAAAATTAAGTTAAGAAGACAGATAATCTGATGTGAATGATAAACGTCACTACCAATTTGCTTGGAGCAAGGACAAATAATAAACAAGAAGCATTTGAAAAATGTTGGGCCCATTCACAAGGTGTCGCTACCGGTACTGTCGCATGCCACCTGCGCATCGATGTCCACGACAACGACAACGCGTGACAGAGGGGACCGCTATGGCCCCATGGAATGGGCCCAAAAAGTAACAGGAAGACCATTCTCTGATACACTGAAATGAAATACAAGAACAACAGCAACCGGTTTAATGGATCTTTACTCAGGATGACTCCAGTAAGCAATGATACATATGTCTTTAATTTAACTTTCGTCACTTACTGCAGCCTGTAGCATATTGCTTGCATAGTTATCAAGCCCGACAGTATTATTCCAGTACAACCTCAAACTAAGTTTTCTTTGGCCTGCTGCTAGATCGTATGCTTTGCACTTCATAGTTCATGCATTATATCACCTAAATATTCTTATCATTTCTTAAAACATGCCCATATAATCTCAACCAATTGCATTACTGCAATGCTATAACTGCATCATCTATTCCTAATTCCTGACTTAACTAACTACAAATGAACCCATAACTAACACCATATATCCACCTAGTTATTCTCATCTCAGACTGCTGAAGTGCCAGCTTTTTCTCTTTCTTAATTGGCCAAGTTACAACTTTTAACACAACTTTTGTATAACTTTGCTCTCATAATTAGGGATAAAATTTGCAAACTGTTAGAGACAGACAATTATATTATAAATGATCTATATATGCAAGTCTTTCATTATACGTTGTTAATTAAATGCATACTGATTATCATCTGCAAAATAAAGTGACAAACTGTCTCACTTAATCCACAAAAATAGCAACAATAAAATCTGATTATGACAAAATTAAATACTCAAGCTAAACAATACCGGAACTAGCAATCTGAAACATCTCTTTCATTCTGATCACCTCTGTAACAACGACAAACCATTACTACACTAACATATTTTTTTCACGCAGTAACTATGTCCTAAATGATGACATTTATATAAAATACACTGTTGAAAGCTTAATACTAGTATTAATCTTAGAACTGGTAGAAATGCCAGTAGTTATCATTCAGAAATACAACTAATTAACAATGCACAAATTAATTTAACAAATAATTGTTTCATTAATCAATAATCTGTAAATGCCTGTATTTCTGCTGCTGGTGACAGTAACAATTTGACACCGATAATTGCCAAATGGTCACACCCCAAGTTTATAGGATCCATCTAACACAGTATGACTTTAATCTAGACTAACCATCTTGTGAAAATTCATCAGCCATTTAAAAGTTTAGCAATAGCTCACCCATGCGAGCAACCTACCAGCCAAACCAGTACTATGCACTCTTTCAGTGCTGCATGCTCAAAACAACACATACATAAATACAGGGTGTGCCAATAAAAACAATCTCCGAAACAAATTAATTATCACAGTTACTGTAATCGATTTTTTTCACCAAATTTACAGCTTTTCAGGCCACATATGCATCAAATTTCGTTACAATATTTATTGTGGCTTAAGAATTACAACTATTTAAACGTAACGGGTGCATTTTTCTAAGTGGACCAGTAACTAAACTGCGATTCTGATCTAAAAAAATAATCGAAAATGCACCATAAATATATTCTAATCGATTATCATGTGAGGGGTTCTATGCTGGAATGCTATCAAAGACATATGCGAAAGCTGACCAACATCATGCCAAAGACTGTTTTGTCGACGATATGGAATGATTTGCTTCATGAGTTCATTCATAAGGCAGTGGTATAATTTTGCAACAGATTTGATCATTTGTTGCTGCAGCTGATGGGCAATGATATTGTAAACATTCTGTTTACATACAGAGTGAACTATATGCAGCTGACATTCAACATTGAAACATCTGACCTGTTGATAAAAAGCTGTGCAAAATTTGATTTCTTGTTTCAGTGTGCATCACTTGAAAAAACAAACTTTAAAATTTAAACTGCTGTATCTGTTGAACCATACCAGTTATTTCAATAAAATTTGCAGGAGACGTTGTGTGAATACTCTCACATATAGTCTGCAAATTTTGCTCAAATCTGTACTACCATGGCTGAAATGTAAAAATTTTTGTAAGGGATTGTTTTTTATTGGCATACCCTGTGTATATAAAGTGCTTTGTGGGAAAGGAGTAAAAAGATGAAATCATCACTGACAAACCGTCAACATCAGCTTGGAGAAACTTATTCACTGGATGCATCATTCCGTCACTCAGCTGTGATATCATGATCTGATGAATGGAACTCAACTGTAAACAAACAGTAATTTAAGGATTTAAACAACAATGATGAAAATAACTGTGCTCATAAGAATAAAAATTATAATAAACAAAAATTTCCACAGTGTCACAAATGCTGAATAATCAACATCTACATGACAAATAACAATGTGGGTTTCAAAAGAAATTTGCTAGCATAACCAGCTATGAGCTTAAACTGCTTGTAATGTTGCATATAGGTTAAGCAGCAAGACAAATATTATTTTTTGGGACAACTTGTCTGCTGATTCAATTAATTAATTTATGCAAAATTTTATAAATGTGTTTAAAAGGTATACACTTTCCAGTGCAATAACAAAATAAATGTGGATTGTAAGACACACAAAGCCAAACTTCAAAACCATATACACTGTGTCTAAAAAAATGACACTGATGTTGCACAGTATAACTTCAATGCATATCAACCAATTTTGGTAATTTTTGGCAGAGATATTATTGAGTGAGTATGCTACTGAATGATGATTTGTTATCCCACCTCTCCTAACTAATGTATCTGCCCTAACTTGGGAAATATACACCCTGGAAATTGGGTCTTTTCACTTTTCAGTCATGCTAGAAAACGACACTGCTTTGGCTTGCTATCTTTGATACTCATCAACCAATTCTGATAATATTTTGTAGACAATAAGGTCATATTATTAAGTGAAGTGTGCAAATAATTATTATTTCTCGCATGACCATCTTTGTGTAACACCAGTTCGTCAACAAGATCAATGTGGGTGCTGCGTCATCTTCCACTGCCGGAACAATGGTCGACCAACCCAGTAACCCATAGTTATTGCAACAACTTGCAGATGCTGCTGACATTCCAGCTTTTGATGGGAGACTCTCTGACTAAATGCTTATCAATGTAACCTTTCAATTCGAACTAATTTTTAATCAGAATCTTATCTTTTTAATAAACAGCATATTTACAAACAACCAGTGACGTTAAAAATGTGTCATTTCTGCCTTCATAATCTTGCAGCTAATTAAGGTCGTAATAGCCAACAGACATGACAAATTAAATAGGTTTATGATAGCACAATCTCACTAGCTGTTTCCTGCTAAAAATACTAAAATTAGTTGATGAGTGTTTAAGATATAGCAAGCCAAATCAGTGTCATTTTAGATATACAGCATGACCGAAGAGACCCAATTTCTGGAGTTCATGCTTCCCCAGGTAGTGCAGAGACACTAGAAAAGAGAGGTAGGATAACAAATCACCATTTAATAGTGTACTCATTCAGCAACATCTCTGCCAAAAGTTACCAGAATTGGTTGATGTGTGTTGAAGTTATCAGTGTCATTTTTTTGATACAAAGTGTACAGCACAATACAAAAATGAAAATTTTACAAAATACTGACAAAAATAGGCCTATTCAAAAAGACAACAATGATGAAGATGATAAATAAATAAACAAGTAATAATATAATATAATAAAATAATTAATAATAAACAGTAAGTTACCTCATCCATATATGTTGCAAACTGTCCAAGAACAGATGTGAGCATGCTCTCTTCTGACTCAAGAGGAAATCCCTGCAAAGCAGTACTCAAATTCAGTAACAATGAAAATGCTTATTACACTACAACACAAAAGTATTTTAAAATTTCAAATATCTACAGCAGGCCTCAAATTATCACAAAGTAGACATGCATTTACCTCTAAACATAATGGTAAATAATTGATATCATTTCCAATCAACCTTCTCTTATGCGAACTGATACCAAGACAAATCAAAGTCGCAGCGCACAGTACCATATTATTTTTTTTGCTAATGAAAAACAGTGAAGCAGCCAAAGTGGAGACACCAAACATCTACATATAAATTTTATCCCTAATTATGAGAGCAAAGTTATACAAAGTTGTGTTCAAAGTTATATGTTACGTAGCAGTGAAACTTGGCCAATTAAGAGAGAAAAAGTTGGCACTTCAGCAGTCTGAGATATATATAAAATCCAATCTGTGTGACTGAGGGCCTAGCAGTGGCTAGCATAGCGCGAGATGTTGTTGTTTAGATTACCGCTCCCCGCGATCACAATGCGCGGTAAATTTGGATCGGAATTCGAAACCTAAATTAGCTATAATGCGCCAATGAACTTCCGTCATAGACAGACGGACACTGACATCGTAGCATAAGCGCCAGATGTATATATTACATCTCGATATACATCTCGCGCTAAAAATCCAATCTGTGTGTCTGTCTGTTTCTTTGATCCCTACGCACAGCCACATTTACAGTGGGTTTCAACCGAATGTGGCATTCTTAGACCCCAAGGATGGTCATAGGCAAAGAGTTCGATTTTTCGTTAGCCCAATTAGTGGCACTAATATGGGCTTCTCCTACTGCCAATTCCAGATGAGCCACGGATTTTTACAACATACAATATTTCATAGATGATATATTTGAAACAGCTTGTTATCTATAATTTAAAAATTCTTCATACTTGCTGATGTAAATCTACATATTTGATACATATCATGCTATACTTCAGTTAGTTATAAGTTATGATGTGACTGCTACCATATGATATGTATACAAACTGCTAATGACAGCTATAATTTAATTAATAAGAAACATCAATAATAATAATGGTTGCCAACTGCAAGTAAATATCAGTCAATAAATTATATATACTGATAATATCATAAAATAAACTTCAACATTACCTGCTGTGCATATAATTTTAGATGAGAAGAAAGAAACTGTGTTGCAGCACATAATTCTTTCTAAAACATATTAATGAAAAAAACTTCATTAAAATATGGATCAATGCTATGTCATACAAATAAATATTATGCAGTTAACTGTTCACTGTGTACTATAACTGTGTATTACAAAAACTTTTGGTAAAGCTAAGTTTATTTCGTTCAATTTTTCAATATAAATTCAGACAGTAATATACAGATCTGCAAAGCTGATGTTTTTTCTTTTTTTATTTAAAAATATACATAAAAACAGTATACACAAACTAAAAACTTCAGCAATGAAACCTGTGCAGTCAAAACACGATTACAACAGCGATGAAGATTCAAGACATAGCTTCGAAGTAAATCAGAATCACGCTCAAAAACACCAAGTAAGCTCCGAGTCTGTAACATTTAACAAAAATATACTAATTTCAATAGTGACATAATCATTAATACTTGCAAAGTCCTGCACTGGAAAAATCATAGGCAGCATTTAGCATTACAACAGTTGTAAAATAATTCAAATGGTCAAAAAATTTTATGGACGATGGACTATGGACTAATCACACTTTTATTGCAGCATTGAAGTAAAACCTAACCCCACTAAAAACCGGGCGGTCAGAACTCCCAAACCCCTGAACCGATTGACAAAAAAATTTGCGTGGTTTTTAGTTTTCCTATCCTATCCTATCCTTTTTGGTGGCCTCAAATTTTGCTCACGGAAATAACATCAAAATTAAGTGTAGTTAGCTTCGTTCCACGCACTGACGACTGCGTGCAGTCGATAGTTGTGCGG
>Ga0209782_1000771_pt1 | contig 15041 bp, 9 predicted proteins | sample WorMetmaBAHAMAS1_FD_187390 | JGI IMG/M metagenome (GOLD analysis project Ga0209782, IMG submission 187390) | Marine gutless worms symbiont microbial communities from Max Planck institute for Marine Microbiology, Germany - Inanidrilus... | ecosystem: Host-associated > Annelida > Digestive system >...
GTCCGACATTACATTACTTGGTATGCATAAAGATTTGCTATCGACCGACGCTCGTTGCCTGGTAATTATACTTTGTGGGCCGGTATTGTATCAAAACGGCTAAACGTAGGATCATGCAAATAATGCCACAAGATAGGTCTGCGACTCTAGTCTATACTGACAAGCGCGTTGTGCGGTCCCTCTGTCTTAGCAGAGCTACTTGTAAATTTTGGGAGCCCCATCCATATCTCAGGAATTGCTAAAGCTGGAGCTCTCAGACTTTGTACAAAGGGAGACTATATTAATTCTTGCCAAAAGGATGACAAATCACCCCTAAACGGGGCGTGGTTTTGCTCACGTGACCCATTTTTTCAGCATAAGTGTGGAGTTAAGAGAAAATTCTGCACGCCACTTGGTTGGCTGAGATAAACTATGTCGTCCATGAGACCACGACGGACTACTGATTATCACACATTCGACGGTGGACGCGGGAGTGCGCCATACACTAAGGCTTAAGCTCCATCGGTTTGATTTCTCACCGTATTTGTTGCAAACTTGCTTGTATAACATATAGACAACAAATCGAGCAAGTGGAGTTTTCGCATTATAGTTCAAATATGTGTTAATAGTAATCGTTTCTCAGTCAGCCTAGCAATTTGCTATCAACCGACGCTCGTTGCCTGGTAATTATGCTTGGTGGGCAGTTCAATGTGGTCGATTTTTACCGCACGACGCTAAGATAAGCGGGGTACATGCCGTCGTCGTGTGTCTGTCCGTCCGTCTGTCTGTGTGTGTCACACTCAGGTGTATGAAAACGGTTAAACGTAGGATCACGGAAATAATGTCACACGATAGGCCTGGACTCTAGTTTTCAAATGGAATGTAGTGTAGGTGCAGAATTTCTACTGACAAGCGTGGTGCGTGGTCCCTCTGCCATAGCAGAGCCTCTTGTTGAGACACAGTATGACTGAAGTAACATAATTTACGGGGTCCATGTTTTCCCAGGTAGTGCAGAGACATTAGTTAGAAGAGGTTGGATAACAAATCACTATTCAATGGCCTACTCCCTCCACAACAACTCTGCCAAAAATTACCAAAATCAGTTGGTGTGCATTGAGGTTATAGTATGCTATATTAATGTTGTTTTTTGAGATACAGCGTATATAGCACCGTATTCCAATTACAGCGACTTGGTGTTGAAAAGTTACCATGTTAACCTACCACACCTGTATTTATCACCCTTATTTGGGTGACCCCGTGTGAATTTTGCCAAGATCTTTAGCATCAGAAAACTATAGTCCCATGCTATCATGAGGAATTGCTTGCATGATACTATGTTTAGCAGTTTTGATAGAATTTAATGCCTGTGTTTCATGGTTGTAATCTAGCTGCTGGTTGTAATCCAGCAGCAATGTGTGCAGTGCAAAGCACCTCTAAGTTACTAAAAGGGCGATTTTGAAGTTTTGTCCAGCACTGATAGGGTTGAAGTTTGGCATGGAGGAGTGACTCCATGCTAAATTTCAACCCCTCTCAGGGAAGAGATGGGGTCTGAAACCAAAAAACTAAAAATTTTCAATTCTTATGAAATTGTGGGGTCAAGTTTCCCCAAAATGTTCAGTAGCCTCTAGCAGTGAAACTATATAGCAGACCCTAAAATATTTCCGATGTGCAAAAATATGCCTGAGACTCTCTATCACCATGCCGAGTGTAAAGGGGCTTGGACTTTGCATGCTGCTGAGACACCAAAAAATGATGAGTATTTTTTGTTTGTGTGTGTGTGTCCGTTACGCTTTTGAACGACAGAGATTATGTGCATGACTTTGCCCAGAAGGCATTGGAATATAGAAATAATTTTGATGCTGCTGGATACGGGAAAGTTTGTAGTTGTGCACCCGAGTTCAGCTTTCTCCATAACCTGCCAATTAGTGATGCCACAAAATGCCAAAGTCCAAAAAACTGTAAAATTTGAGGTTTTTTGATATTGCAACAGAATAAATCAATCAAGACGAAATTTGGTGTATAAGTGTAGACCATGGGTCTACTCTAGAACACCAAATGTGGCCCTTACAATTACAGGAAGTGGGCAGGGTTTGATAGACATAAACAGGAGGACATACATATGGCCCGCTGAAAAAAAATGTTGGCATACGAGCAGCCTTTACTGGACGTATTTTCTGTTTCACTAATTAGGCCTATAGTAAAAGTGTATAAGATCAATGAATTATTGCATCACCTCCTGTATCCAAAAATCTATAAAAAAAAACATGCAAACTACATAGATGCTGCAGACGAACAAAAACAGTGACATGATATACGACTTACTTTACTGTCCTAACTCATTAACATGCCCTGCATTAATGCACTTGGGCCCAGTAAGTCAGCCTCTGCAACCACAACCAGACCTACCTGATGCTGATTGCAGTGACTGCTCAGTTGTGCATACAGGATAGCTGGCTGACGGCTGATGTTATCATGGGATTAGTCGTTGGGACAAAAACAAGTAGATTGATATACAGCACACACCAAAATCCTGCCAATCAAAAATCAGACGTACCTCTCGAAGTTCCGGACATTTGCTTATGTCCGAGAGACAAAATTTGGACATATTGTTGTGATATGCTAGTAGCACGTGCAACTATTGGTTATACTGTTAAAGGGCTAATGTAAACTCGGCGTGTCTCGTGCATCTCGACCTCGTGATAAACACAGTCTAGAACATCTCACGTGCAGAACGATGTTGAACTGTGGCTGCGATTAGATGTCCTACAGTGACGATGGGACGACGACTCCATGTGGAGTCGGCTGTCGTGGTAAGAATTTTGGGAGACTGGCTCTGTCAATGAGCCAACATTGTTGACAGAATGACTGGGCGAACTGTGAGAACTTTTTCATGCTGGAGTGCTGGATGTTTGAGCAGAGCCAACAGTCAGTCAAATCCTAGTGTTCTGGGAGGTCGCCTCCACTATTCACCACGTGCAGATCCGATCGTCATCGACAGTTTAGTGAGTTCAGCTTCAACTTGAGCTGAGCAACCTATGTATGTCATTCACTCATTCATCATCTGGAAGCAAACGTGGCTGCAACATCTGTTGACTGGTGTCAACCATCCATCATCGACATGGGAGAACGTGACTTCGACCACAGACCGCCAGTTCCAGCCATTCCTCATCGACATCCATTGAACCGGTGACTCCTCCTAACCAGTCGTCCTGCATGTGTGCTACCGAGTGCCAGAGAACGGCAGTTTGACACTTGACGATCGTCGCGTTGTGCTGTCGTACTATATCGCCACCGTATCTATCGTAACTATGTTTAGTTAAGTTTCATCTTCATTATATATATTTTCATAGTTTGGAATGTTGTGTGCAGAAAAAATTTAGACTGTAACAATATTGAGCACTTTTAACGGACGTAAATATGGCCATTTGGATGTTATCTAAAACCCTGGAGGTGGGTATAAAAGTCCCTCAAATATTCATAAATTTGCCCGAAATTTCTGTTTTTCATCTCTGAAAACTGGCACAATAAATGAATTGTGATTACATTTGGCATGTAAGCATAGACCAAGATCACACCAAATTTGACCCGGATCTAGGTAAAAGTGGGTTGGCACAAGAGCCCACAAAATGTGAAACTGCAATATTTCGGGATTTTTCACCCCACAGGGTCAACACAATAAACCAATCCACATGAAACATGAAGCATGTAAGTGTAGACCGTTGGTCACTGTCATGTGCCAAATTTGGCCCCAATCAGTAAAGGCACAGCAGCCCCACAAATTGGAAATTTTATCAAAATTATGGTCTTTTGGCGGGCGGTTTTTCATCCTGCAGCAGCAACATTATTACACTAATCATGATGAAATTTAAAACGGAAGTGTGAACTGTCCATCTACTCTTGCTGGCCAAATATGGCTCTGATTAGTTAAAGGGGTGTAGACACACGAACCTCCAAAACATGTAAATTTGTTTAGCTAGTTACTTACTAAGTTAACAGCTACACTATATTTGCCATGTTGCGCTTTTGTTCAGCAGATGGTGCCGAGAAAATACATGTAGTTAGTGAATACATGAAATACTTAAAATAAATGCTGTTCAGTTACAACATTCTGCATTTATTACGGCAACCATTTCAGCCTCTAAAACATGGAAATATATTGCCCGTTATTAATTAATTACCTTATTTCCAATTCCATAACAGTGCTATGGTGTAAATCACACAACGAAAGTAATGCATCTTTCTGAGTCAAGCAGTATTTGTGACCAGACTACCGAATAATCTCAATGTAATATAAACTGTTACTGTAACCAAGGTTAGTTCTGTAATTAATAGACAACAAATTTGTGACCAAGGCCAAAACTTTAAGACTGAAGCAACAGTGTCCTAAAGCCAAGGCCAACTAAGGCTAAAGTTTTGTCTTAACATCTCTGGTTTTTGCTGAATCTGCATAATAACAATAAACAATATAATGAGGCTGTAGTGCATATAATGTTCAGCATCATAACATGTCAAGAGTGTTAAAAAACCTTTCACTTTCATCAGCTGATATAGTCAGTTCATGTATGCGATCATTCGCTATCTTCAAGCTGGCTTGAGATTTCTCGTAATCATCTTCTAAAAGACTCAATTTGCGACTCAGTGATGCAACTTCATTTTCACTCTACAATGAAATAAACATTTCTCGACTAAGTTATCAAAACATAATAAGCTCTGACATTGGGTTACACTGCATGCACTTTTGCCAAAAAATGCCAGTTACATGTAGAAAGCTACATTACAATTTTTAAAGACAATAGTTAATGTTTTTTGTCATGTGACCAACTACGAGCTATCTGTTAATTCGTCGAGATGTAACATAATAGTCAAACAGTGAACTATTTATCAATGTTAAATGGTTGAAGTATTCAATATTGCAATACTGGACAGTTCAACCATTCAATACTGCAATACAGAATGGTTCAAATGTTCAGCATTTCAAGTAAACTGAGGTTCAGTACAGCCACTCATATATACAAAATACAATATGGTTGAAAACAGACCCATGTTATATTTTCAAATAGCTTCAACAAATAGTAGTCAATACTAATAATTGTTTGTACAGTGAATCTACAAAGAGTATTCAGTCTTTCAAGTAAATAATTGGTGAGTTTTGATAAAAGTGGATTCCATGATAGCCATCTACAGTGGAGAATGCTGATGAAAGAAATGGGTCTGTGCAAAGAAAATCATACTTTATTTTTCAAAATCCGTATGAATTTAAAGCTTTTGGGGCAGATAGATTTGTCAAGAATTTGTAACAAAAGGAAACATTGAAAGATTTCAAAACATTTTAAAAAACAACTACAACAATGTCTGCATACAGCAGACAGTTTGGCAACTGACATGTTTCATGGTTTTTATCCATGCAGAAGACGCCATTTTGAACATTTGTTGTAATAATGGAAACATGTCTTTTTTTAACATTTTCATGTTGAATGGCTTAACATTTCATGATTTGTTGTACTAAAGCTGATCGACCGCTTATGCGCGACATGTTGAACGCTCCCTGATTACTGACAAACAGACAATTCCAATGGACTGGTAATGGTCGTTCGCAATTACCATTGGCTGAACTCGGCAAGCTGAGTCATAATATCGACCTGCGCCACACCACTGGTTCAAACGGGAGAGTGTAAACAAACACACGTTGTTTGAACTTGACCTTTGACTTTGACCTAAATCCCAGGCTTGCCATGGTCAAGGTCGAGCCACAGGCAAAAATCAAGGTCAAAGGTCAAATAGTTCAAATAGGAGAGCGCCCACAGTCAAACAGACACACACACGCACACGGAACAATGGACGGACACACATACACGCTACCAAACGTATTATCTCCCCTGCTACGCGGTAATAATAATATGTAATAACAGTACTCTAAAAAAAAAAATCAAAACATCGAAGTCACAGAATCTGAAGACACATAACAACTAAAAAATTGGTAAGTAAACAAATGAAACTAACTGCGCAAAATAAAGGACAAATTTGCACTTTAGTGGCTTTAAATCAGATGATGCTTGTAATGTAGTGCTCTGGGTTCCAGTCAAATTTTAGCAATATGGATGTGCTTTCACCATCTCATTTATATATTATTATATTATTTAGCCCGCTCGGCAAACTCGCCGGAAGGGCTATATATTTTTGCTCGCATGTGGTTGGCCTGGGCCTGAGTCGGCGGCCGCCCAGCGCTGGTCAAGCACCAATTTGTCTGCCCTGCGTGGCAGCCTAAGCCTAGATGTACACCTGTCCTGCGAAACAGATGTGTCTATATGACATTGTGTTGGTCGAGCAGTTTGTCTTGACTCTATTAAAGTGAATATTATCATTATTATTTTTTAAGACCCTGGTACTTCATGCCCAGGGTGTGAGACATTAAGCAAAGTGTGTGGTGTCTGGAACGGCTACAATGGGTACTCGGAAATTGTGGAAGTGTTAGACAGGCAGACTGCATTGAAACGCTGGATTGCCTCGGAGATCCGCTGGTACAGGAATGTCGTTTCACGAGGGTCGGCAGTGCTCAGAGATGCTCTCCTGCCAATCTCGGAGATAAACTCGTGTGCCTCGTCTGCCAAGACGCCAAGGGTCTCCACAGCTACAGGGTAGAATATCAATTATTATTATTATTACCTGGCAACCTACGATACCCAACACATCCCACGATACCATCAATAACGTGCTTATACTGCTCAGTTTTTAGCATTTTAGCACTAGTGCTAGACGTAGGCTGCTCCTATGCATGTCATAGTCTGAGCGGCCAACACACAGACTACATGACAGGAAAGTAACATAGTCATGTCAATCATTATAAGTAACTGAAATGCAATATAATTCAGAAAATCCTTGGAAAATACACAAAATTATAGCAACCATATGTGTGTACATAATAAACTGAAGAAAAAAAGCATCTGAATGGACCTACTGGATTATGTAGGCCTAGTTATTAAATGCTTGACATCACACATGCTAAGTCACATGAAATAAAAAAAGCATGATCCGGTGAACAAAATTACCTTTGCAGCGGATTGCTGCTGAAGTTGGCCACTTGAAGATTCCGGCACATTTTGATGGTGTCTGGGATTACTGTGAGCTCTGTAACAATGACATCAACCAATGTCAAATAATAATCTTGACATTTTAAAATGCAGCAACCAACTTTCAAGTGTGATGACTTCCATTCAACTACAGAGCCGTGACATGCTGAATGCAGCCTACCTGCTGGACGCGTTTCGGCACCCCTAAGGTGATTCCAGTTTATCTTTCTGGTTTCTGGCCACCCAACTTTTTTGTCTGGCCAGCAAACTATCGGGGACATTCAGCACAAGTGATTCCTATGAGCAAGTCTTCTACTGTATTGTCCATCCCACACTGACAAGCATAAAGAATGTTCAGTGGAACAGCAATGGCCACTGAACAAGCCACACAATGATGCTGATGATGATGATGTATGTGATAACAGCAAATGACAAAGTTCTATTCTATCGAGCATTATCTCTCAAAGCTGTACCATTGTGGCTGATATCAAGTTCTTGTAATTCCACGAAATTGGCAACATCTGGCGAAAGACGTGAAATCTGATTGTCACTCAATGTCAACTTCCGTAGCTGCTGCAGCTGATAAAATACCTACGACAAAAAGAAAAAACTGTTCTTGATATATTAAACCCCATCACAAGGGTTGCCACGTGGTGGGAGACAAAATTCCAGACACACTCTCCTCCTCTCCCCTTCTCTTCCCTCCCCTTCAGTCATTTTCCTCCCCTTTTTCATCTTTCCCCTTCCCTCTCTCTCCATTTCCAACCCTTTCTCTCCCTCTAGTAATGACCCGGGGATCTAGGGGAGTGCTACAGCTCCTTCAGCGGGTCTGGGCAGAGCTCGGCCACCAAACGCATTTTGGTGCAATACACAGCTCAAAATTTGCTAATCTGTTACAGTTTTAAAACCCATGTAAACGTCCATGCAACAGACAAAATCTCTGTTTCTTTACAACTGTCACGATTCGCGACAGTTGTACAATATCATTGAAACAGTAATTTAAATGCAAAAATAATTTATACAAAAAATTACTGGACACTACATAGTCTGGTAATGGGTAGATTTTTTTCCCGGGCGGTCTCTTATGATTTCCGTACTGTACGGTTAATTTCCAGACACCTGGCAACCCTATCAATCACACATAGTGTGCATTCCAGCCATCCAATAAAGAACATTCATCCCTGAATGATGTTACCAGTGTTCGAGAAAACGTGTGCAACAACTCAAAAAAATGTAGTCAGGTTTTTTGGATTTTGAAAAAAAAACGTACGCTTAGTTTCACAAGCCACTTAATCACTCTGCCTTCAATACACAATTACCAAAAGTCAGTACCAGTAAGTCATTAACATCAGACATCGTGCTCAGAAATGTGGACACAAAGAAATGCAACTTAGAAGTGTGTGGTAAACGCCTATAATTTCCGATAACATCCAAAAATTCTGAAGCCAAAATTTTTATAGACTTTCAGCAATCTTTATACTTGAGCGAAATATGTTAACTCATTTTGACGGACTAACTTTAGCAACTGTTGCTAACTACTTTTTACGACTTTTTAATACATTATTTAAAAAACACAAAAAGACATGTTTTTTTTGGAAATCTGAATAAACGTGAAATCAATATTATCAAACACTGGATGTTACTAGTGTTAATCACTATCAGCAATATTTGAGTCACTGTCATGCAGGCTTGAATCCCTGTAGTCTGCTATTCTCACAATGTGTTCAATCACATACAGTAACCACATTTATTTCCTTAATAAAAATAGAAAATACACAACAGAATATAAAAACAACTGAATGGTAAACCAATTGAATTGGCCGCCAAAACATCACTGCATTTTTCTCTGTACTGGTATATAAAATATCAAACCTCTAACAAAACTACTCAATGCAAGTAATGTCATTTACTTAAATAAATATCGGTAAAAATTGTACAAGTTGATAATTACGACGTACTCGAGGTAGGTCAGTGATGAGGTTTCCATCTAGCAGCAATTCCTCCAAACATGTTGCATATCTAAGGAGCTCCACTGGAACCTGATTAAGGCCCCGGTGACTTCTATCCAGGTAATCAACATTTCGATTGCATCCTTTCCAGAACGGCATACATTTCATCATATTTAAAATCGAAAAATAAAGATAGTTGTCAACCACCTGTAGCTTCGAACTATAACCATTTCCGGAATCCCCGACGTGCGGTCATCGTCACTGCAATATGTGTAGATGACGTCATCAGAAGTTGAGTAGTTACTTCGTCAGAAAATTTGCTAGCGTGCTGGGTGGTGAATGCGAAATAAAGAATTTCTGACCGTTGACGTGAAGTAGTGGTGAGTAGTGAAGTTTACTGAATCGCTTTAGTAACTACACATTTGTGTTTAACTTTCCATTATATTCACGATATTTTAACGATTGCATTTTGTGGCACTTTGTGTGATGACTGACTGGCGCACATGGCAGTTTAAAAATAAGTAACCGATTTCAAACTTACTTTTAGCATCCTCGCTTTTTAGATCAAACGTAAACTCGTGTTCTTATCTTTACTTTAGCACTATATTAGTAGTTGATGCTGTCATGGTAATTAATGTTCAAAAGTCTGGGTTGTGGAGTTAAACTGGGGTGTCACCTATACCAAGAAAACCAAAACCAGTGAATGCAGAGTACAAATTTTGTACATGTAGCTAGATAGTTAATTTGTTATTTGTATGTGATTATGATCTGCAGTTGGCATGGTGAGATGTCGTCACAGGAGTCAAACGCAAGTATCGGCAGCAGGTTAAATCTGTCGCTGTCGCAGGAGACTGTCGACTACATGATGAACAGTGTTGGCGACATGGCCGACACCGACGGTGTTTGGTACATATCATGCTTATCATCATTCTCACTTGCCTGGTGATAGATATCAGTTATCGTTACTCAACGTCTCGTAAACAAAACAAGTTAGGCCCCTACTTAAGGACAAAGTAACAAGCCTGCTAATAACAAACAAGAGGGCCTAGCAGTGGCTAGCATAGCGCGAGATGTTGTTGTTTAGATTACCTCTCCCTGCGACCACAATGTGCGGTAAATTTGGATCGGAATTTGAAACCTAAATTAGCTATAATGCGCCAATGCACTTCTGTCACAGACAGACGGACAGACAGATGGACACTGAAATCGTAACATAAGCGCGAGATGTATATATTACATCTCGCGCTATAAAGTGATGTTAGCTATCATTGTAAGTAGTGTGACTTTCTTGATTGTCTATCTCTTTGTCCCGCGGCTTTTTCGATACGAATGTCTTTAAGGTCTTACCACAGGGTATTTGGTCAGTTCTCTTGGATTGTGTGGGTTGCCTGGTTTGGTGACATTATCAAATAGTAACTTTCCAATGCTGGATCAGGGTTCCTACTTACCTGGAAAACGTCTGGAATTTTATGTTAGACTTGGAATTTTTGGTATGATAAGTCAATTTAAGTAACCACTGTATCGCGTACAAGTTAATTCGTGTTACAAAGGAATGAATGGTGAACATTAATGATGAATATCTCATATTTTATATATTTCGGTTGCGAACTATGATCGAAAGCACCCAGAAAATTCTAAATTTAGACTGGAAAACTCCTAGAAAACTTATATTTTTCTTCCAAAAGAGTGGATCGCAGATCTGGCAAATGGAAGAGTCAGTATAGTGGCTACGGGACCCCAGAATACATAGCATTGTGGGTTTTCAGTTCTTACTGGAGTATATTAATTATAGACTGAGTAAGCTGAAGTCTTCGCATAATTATGTGAGGACTTCAGCTTATTCGGTTTATTTAGCTTTGGATCTATCCTAAGCTAATCCAAGTCTTAAAATAGCTGGATATTGTTTGGTTTATTTAATGCACATTGCAAGGCCACTGGTGTCGGCTAATACTGGTATCGTTTATTTTCTAGATTAGTGACTTGTGTTGTTGGCTGCCACTTTTTCATAGATAGTCAGTGTTTCCCTTTTGTCATACTAACATTTTTATCTTCCTATGACATGTTTTTTGTTGCTTCCAGTAAACAATGGTTGTGTTGCTTTTGTAGTGACTTCACTAATCTCTACCCACGAGATTTGTCAATGAAGAAAGAACGCTCGCGTGAAGAGATTGCATTCAAGAAGGAGAACGTACGTAATGAAGCGCAAGACGTCAACGACCGGTGCTTTGACCAGACGACTGCCAATCGATCATATCATGGCGATTCTCCTTCCAACGGCCATCAAGTAATGTTGCTCACATCATGTGCTTTACTGTACTTGGATTTTACTGACGTGGCACGTCAAGGTACCGAACCGGTATGGGAAAGGCAGGGAATTTTGTTGGTGGCCGAGAATGTAGTTCCCAGTGCCTACTAGTCTGGAAAACCCCGATCAGTTGTGTAATTAGAGCTAGGTTAAGGAAAGGTTGTTGTTGGTCATAGAAAATTGCATTTTTTGACTTCAGTACTTGGACCTGGTTGATATTTTGCTTGTATTTGTGGACACTTGATTATCTGTGACTTAGCCATAATCGTTCTTTTTTTCATACAGTTAAGAATGGATGCAGTGAAACTTGTGTGGTTTATTTGTAAAACTTTAACCTAATGTTTTAGTTCCATTTGCTTGCATCTGTTGCTGGCGTGCAACCAAGCCTCCAGGTATGCAGTCCAGCATATTTGGTGCCTGTCGCAAGCCAGGATAAATTGGGAGGGTTGCGGCAGGAAGGGCAACCGGCGTAAAATTGGGGATGATGATCGATCTACCGGATGGGGTGGCATGCAGCCGGATTGTCGGTGCACTTGCCTCTTGTTATATTTCCCACGCCTCATAAAATCCAGAATGATAACAGTCTCCCACAACACGTTTCAAGTGTGAGTGGGTGAATGTCTCTTCTGGCACCGGCCCACCCTGGTAGTCCCGGACAAAGGGCCGTAAAACGGCAGTGTGTGTGTGTTGCTGGTTTATGTTACTGGAGGACAATAAATGATGACAGTAGATAGAGTTTGTATCGTGTGTTGTTGTGGTTGAACAGCATCCAGCCAGCCCAGCAGCAGTCAGCTCCTCCGTCTCCGTATCTGCACTACCGTCAGCGTACGTTTGTTTCTATATCAGACTGGTATACATGTATTATTACTTTGAATATGTTTACAGTTTTCAGGTAGCATTTAGTCCCAGTAGCAGGAATGTTGGTCGCATCAGTGAAATTACTCTAGATTTAACTCAGTACGGTGATTGATCGCCATTCGTGGGTACCTGTTCTTGTTACATAATGATACAGTCTGGCTAATTCAGGCTTATGCTCTCTGTGTGACTATCTTTAGATGTTTGCATCCATAAGTCTTTTTTACAGCTGTGGTTTATAACGATTAATTATCAGTTGTCAAAATATTAATTGATCACACACTTTTATCTGATTAAAATTTATGTGTCGTATTACTTATTTATTTTTACAATAACTTGTCTATTTTCTGTCATGCCATAAAATAGCAGACAAGTTAGATAGAATGTTCCTAAACGGACGATTTAATTGACGAACTGCCGGTGGAAAAACGACATCTGAATAAATTGATCATTATCTGCCGGATTAAACTGACGGGAGATTAATTAAATTTTTATGAGTAGATGGCCGTTGAGATAGTGTATGTAGAGACATTGGGAATGAAAGCACATAATGCTGTTGCATTGCAGTGATGGGTGCAATGGTGAATATGGATTCAGAGTTACGCTGAGCACGCAGAGCAAGGAAACAAAAGCCGCTGACTGGATCGTAAGCTCACTGCGTTGGTTACGTGGTTTCTGAGATGTGAGAGGTCGAAATTGCTTATCACCCACTGCTTTGGCCGATGGTTTATTCAACACCTTGTGAAGGTGGATTTTGCTGTTGCTGGCTTGCTGCGACATGGCTAATCCCCGCATTCATGTCTTGCTTTATTATCTGGAGTTACTTTAAGTTAAGTATGGTGTCCATAAAAAGCGAACTTTGTGACTCACGAAGCCATTTTTTTCACTGGCGGGATGCCCCTTAAACACAGTCATAGTATCAATGCGCTGAATGGGAAACTTTAGGCTAAATAATTGCATTACTTCACCCTACTAGATGTATATATTCTGTATCAGGAGTCTATTTAATTTCTTCTCGTGTTGATCTGTGCTATTCACAGTATTTAGTTATATCCCTGTGTCTGTCCACCCACCGCAAGTCCCGGGTTTTGTCGAAACAGCTAAATGGATCAAGTTTCTTCAGCATTAAGGATTACTTTCACTTATTCTACATTATATTAATTGGAAAGTTAGGTATCTCCAAATAAGTATGCTTTCCCCTTGGAACTATGAGTCATGCTCTACAGTTGGAAAAATTTTTCTACAGATACTGACCATCGGATGTGTTATCAACAGTCAACTGATGAGAGTCACTTGTTTAAGCAACTATATTTGTGTAAAACATAATCGGCATGATGCAGCACTTTGATTATATTCATCTGTGGCTGTGAGAATTATTTAAATATCAATTGCACAGAAACTGTGTGAAACATTGGAGTTAAATATTTTTTCTTGTGTCGGTGATGACCTTTAGTACTCGAAGAAGTTACACAAGGTGTTTGTTCGGTTCGAAGCTTCGTGTCCGTTCTTTTTTTCGTCGTCAAAAGCAGCGCCGAAGGACTGTGTCATTCGTGCGACGCCAAAGTTCGTCAAGCCTCAGCATTTGCACGAGGTCGTTCGCCGATGCCCGCACCATGCAGCGATGTCGTCGTCCAACGCCATGGACCGAGGACCACCTTCGGATCACCTGATTCGCTGCGATCACAGGCTGGCCACATATCATGAAGACGCCGTCACTGGTTTCCACAGTGTTTGTGTGCCTTGTGATACTCTGCCAGGTATTTTGCAACTGTTTCCATTTGATTGATTTATTGAGTTAATGTTTTGCATTTTACGTGCCACAAAATAGGTCGTTTTTGAGATGATATTACCGGTAAATCTGTCGGCTAGTAGTGACATAACAAATTTAACAGCTGTGTGCACAACACTGTGCAAAACTGTCATACACAAAGCAGCACATGAAAAAGCTGTGGCTAAGGCGATCATTTAGTGTCTGTGTCTGCGTGTCCTCACTCTAAAATGTAAAAAGGTTTGAGCTGTGAACACCAGACTTGGTGGACATAGAGTGCATGATAGTCACTCAGCATGTGTTGAGTGTAGTGACCCTAAGGTCAAAGGTCAAGGTCACCAGTTATCAAACGAGCTGTCGGCATGGGTATGCATGTCGATAGGACTGCTCATGTTTTATAGTTTTGTTGCACTGAGTGGTTGTGTGTTTAGGTATGCTGTCGTCTCACCTGTATCAGTTCACCTGTTTCTCGTCGTGCGCCGGCGGCCTCAACCGGCGGCCATTTCAGGTCATCTTCACGTTGGAGAACAGCGCGGGACAGGTGCTTGGCCGAGATGTGATCGAGGTGAGGATATGTGCGTGCCCGGGACGCGATCGACAGATCGAGGAGAAGAACACGGCGTCTTTGCAGGCCAACAAGCTGCATGCGTCTCCGTCGTCAACATCGTCGGCGGCGGCCGTTGCAGCAGCTGGTGCCTGTGACGGTCCGGCGGGCAAACGTCGAAAACTGAATTGCGATGCAGAAGATGTCTTCACGTTGACGGTGCGTGTTTGTAACAAATCTGCGAAAACTAATAATAGTAATAAACAGATTATAATATCGCCACAAAGTCACAACTTCAAAGGTGCTAAGGCCAGGCAATGTGTTAGTGAGAAGCGGAAAGAGGAATGTCTGTAGCATGGATTTAAGGACTGTAACAGAGTTTCTATGGAGGAGTAGAGTTAAGTTAACTGTAGATTTTTATAGCTCTTTCTCATGATGAACTACTACTTATTTGTAAGTCACTCAGGTATGGCATGAGTTAGTGGAGGATCCTGCAGTTTTAGCTGCCATCCACACATTTATCAACAAGTGGAATGAGCCATACCTGCCTTGAAGTTAATATTAGCGTTTATAA
>Ga0209782_1000772_pt1 | contig 15037 bp, 7 predicted proteins | sample WorMetmaBAHAMAS1_FD_187390 | JGI IMG/M metagenome (GOLD analysis project Ga0209782, IMG submission 187390) | Marine gutless worms symbiont microbial communities from Max Planck institute for Marine Microbiology, Germany - Inanidrilus... | ecosystem: Host-associated > Annelida > Digestive system >...
CACGGATACATGTTGTACAGCCAAATGTGCCAACTATTAGAACGTTCATATTATCGAAACTACTGTATTGACCATAACCAAATTTTGCACAGTGATAGAGACCACCAAGTACTCTCCGTGGGTGGTCCAAATACGCCCAAAATAATCAAATATGGCGGACGGCCGCCATCTTGGAAAAAAAACAAAAATCGCAATATCTCAGCAACGGATTGAAGATATTGAAGAAGAAGGATTGACCGATTTTGGCGTAGTGTTCAGAAATTTGGAAAGACTGTTTGGCAGTTGAATCAGTCACTTCTATCTGGCGATAAATAGTGAAAAGCATCTAGTACAAAGATATTATATATTCTAGGCTTGATCTAGTAGTAGAGACCTGCCCAATCTCCTAAAGACTTCACATTGACGCCAATCAAATTCGAAAACAGATACGACTTGAAGCCTCCCCAGACAGTGTACAAAGCTCTAAGTGCAATATATGACAACGACAGAACGCCGAACGTAGCAAAAATGCCGTTATATTCTCTAAGAACGCCCGACATTGCCGCAGTTGTCAACAAACTGTATCTCCACTAACGGTTTGAAAAAAACATGTATGTCTAAAAAAACGCCAGTAAAACCTATATTTTTAAAGCATCGTGCTGCGAAAGTTGAAACTGACAGTAACTGTGATTGGACTGTGACAGGACAATGGCTGCAACAACGGCGATATATAAGCACGATATTGTGCAGTAATGCACATCACAGAATGACTGGCGTAGTGACGTTTTCAGTTTCCATAGATTTGATATGGATTTTTGTAGTATAAATTTGTACAATTTTGGGGTTTTAGCAAATGGACAGTGGATACGCTGATAACGAAAGTCCAAATGTAAACATGGATTTCGTAAATGTGCGAGAATTGTTTGAAAAATACAGAAAGTTCGTTGAAAATAATGTCGAAACTGTTGGTCACTTGGAATCAGCTGCACGAATATTGTCGTATATTGTCCCGGGTATTGTTTTTTTTTCTGCATTTAGTATCCCGCGGGCGCCTAGGGTGAGTTAGTGTTGGGCGCTATTGAATATTTCTTCCATGATGTTTATCGTGAAAAAGTATCGAGATACTGGGTATATGGTGATACTTGTTTTTTTCAAGTGGTGTAACTGGGAGTAGGGCAAAGGGGTCACTTGCCCTCTCCAGGTACAGCAGGCAAAGGGGTCGCAAAGCAATCTCACCAAAGTATTTTAACGACCGCAAAAGTGAGTTTGATAAAGTTTGCTAAATGAGTCAAGAGTAGCCTATCGCACCTATTTGGCTTACTTGGCCTTGATGTTTTTAGTGTTTTCTACGTTTTATATAAATAAAAATTGTATTGATATGGTGCAGTTTTGCAGCAAATTTGTTATTTGTCATTAGAGGCTGAACCAGAAATATTATACTGGAAAATTATGGGGTGAGGTATGGGGAGGGGCTTAGGTGTCCATTCCCGGTATGGGGGCACCCTTCATAGTATGGAGATTATAGAGCTTTGCCCATCTATCTTCCCTAAAAATTTCGAAATATGGTGTTTAATTCTGTAGATTTTACGTCATGCAATATGGCATAATGTTTTAATTGTGAAAGAAGTTAGGATTAAAGTTCGATATCAGCACTTGTTGACATCGTTCAGACACGCGACTTTGTGAAGTTATACAGGATAACTGTGTTGTGTTGGTTTGCTACTTTTTGATGTTATAAGTAGTATGCTTTGGCTGTAGTGCTGAACTGTCTTTGTGCTGAAATGTCCAGGGTCCGAAGTGTCCATAATGCAACAGTGGACTTCGCTTTGGCCATGATCTTCTTAGACTTGTCTTTGAGCATTTGACATCATTTGCTAAATGCTTAATGTAATGTGTCCCATCGAAGGAAGTTGCTCTATATAACTGAGATGGAAGTATTTACTGTACTATTTAGGATACTTGATATACTGTGACCTATGGCTACCAGACTGGATGCAATATTGGGGTGTTTTCTATGACATGCAGGCCTTGTATTTGCTGCACCTGAGGTACACAACTGTTTTTGGCAGGTGGAGTCATGCCATGCCAGTAGAAGACCACAGTTATCAGTTTGATACCAAAAGTATCGAATCCAAAGCAAGCCATAGGCCAATTTCAATCTTGCCAGTTCTTTAATGGTCACTAGAAAGGTTTATTATGCAAAGATACATAAATCTGGCACTATAGCAGCTGTATACATAACTCAGCTTCGATAACCACTGGACCAGTTCATCTTTGTCAATGACATCAACAGCTGCTGCAGTTATAACTGTGCTCCACACTGTTAGCATGATGCTGTCCACCAACCGGTACATCCACATTTTCTGATTGCCTTCAAGGCATTTAGCATGGTTAGGCATGTCAACAAAATGGCACGGTTATCAGTTCTGGATACTTATAACTGAATAAAGGATTTCATAGATCAGCATGCTTATAAGACTCAGCCCCACTTCATACATTGTTACTGCAGCAGATCTTTATCTGATAATGCCTGGGAGCTGTATCTTCAAATTTGCGAAAGATGAAATATCTCATATAGAAACCTTGACAACAACCAGTAACCTCAAGGCGAAAAGTTCAAGGAACTCATTTTTAGAGCGCAAGAAAAGCATGGCCATCCATCCACTGTTGCCATATTTGAACATTAAGGTCGGGTTACACCATCCATACTTAATTTAAGTAGTCCTTAAATCTGCATGCATTTCATTGGCGATTTAAGGACTACTTAAGATAAGTATGGATGGTACAACCCGACCTAAGTATGTCATCAGTCTCAAAGTCCTCGGCATTATCATCGGCGATCAATTAAAACCACAGTCCATGTGATTAACTTGATGATGTCATGCAGCAGTCTTTAGTCTTGTATGCTTTGTAAATCATAAGTAGTGACAGCATTTCAGCTGTGCCATTGCAGTTGCAATACGAGCTATTTTTAGTAGGCATGCAATGCATAGAAAACTCCGTAGTCTGTACCATTCTTAACAAGCAGAATCTATATGTAAAAGCCAATTGGAAGTAACTTGTAGTTGCCTATTCTGCATATGTTATCTGTCTGATATTAGCCAGTATGACTGACGGTTGACTATTGCATTGTAGGTGGCTCGGCAACAACGTCCGAGTTTCTGAGTTCTGTCGTGAATCTGGTTGTGCTGCTGCATGATTCCATCATCCGCAGTGCAGCGAAAGTTCCTCTTGACTTTGTGAGTTTGTTTGTATTTCTGAGTTCTTATGTACAGACTTTATGCTGTTAACAGTTTTATTTCCTACATAAATACAGTACTTTTGCAAAGGAGGCATTGAGAGAGGTTTGATTTCTCTTGACATTCTGTTATTCTTTCGCTGTGTCAACAGAAATTCTCCGAAAAATTAATACAACTTGCAAAATGCTAAGCATTTGTACTGGAAACAATCAACTTGATTTTGGATTGACCCTAATATTGAGGACTTTACAGTTTTTACGGATTTTTGCTACTGTGAGCAATGAGCATAGGCAAAGGCTACAGAAAATTTCCCAGTGATATTGGTGTCCTTTTTTATGACCTTGTCAAGTTGTGTTGGAATGTGAATTTACTGTGACATTTGTATGACTGGCGACCAAAATAAGTTGAAATTAGCAATTATAGTAGTAGTGCAGTAGAAGCAAAAGTGTTTATTCTGAATTTTAAATGTGACAGTGTATTTTCATGTGGATACACAGTTGCATTAATATATCAGTTTGATGCATAAATAGGTGTTGCATGATAGCAAATGGCTTTGCATTCTTTCGTGTCTGTAACTGTATAAATAATACTATTATTTTTAGCCTTGTTACAATTTCTGTTTAATTTGATAGCACATCACATTTAGCACAGTATATTAAATATAATAGTAATGTACTGAATGTCACAAAATGGGTATTAAATATTATCAATTTATCTACAACAAAGTGATGAGTACTGAATAAGCTGACTGTTATGTTTTGTTCTGATTAGTGTGATGGAGCAAAGAAGGCAGCACTTTGTGTAACAGTACTGGAATATGTGGAAGTATTTCTGGAGATGGCTGCTTGGAGCAGCAATGGTCACACGACTCGTTGGCTTGTTGTAGCGTCCATTCAGCTTATCAAGTGAGATGAGATGTTTTCCTGTTGGATGCAGTTAATATGCGTGTATAATATACAACTCTTCGACTGTGAACAGTAAATAATGTATAATTTGAATAGGTAACAATTTGAGCTACCTTTGGTACCTTTGATCATGTGGCTACTATGTGATGTTAATCTTTAATGGTTATCATGATTCTTACAATTTAAGATTAGTTGACACCAGGGCAACCAAGTGTACAAGAGAGCCTAGCAGTGGCTAGCATAGCGCGAGATGTGGGAGGCTCTAGCACAAACCGTTCTTCAGATATAGTGCATTTTCTACCGAGATTACTAAAGAAAACTCTTTGACACGTATGATTATAAATATGTCAACATCGTTGATAAACAAACAGTCACGTGTTTCCTGTCCAGACTCTCAGTAAGTAAAATAAGTGATATCGCTACAATTACCAATTTTTCCATACCCCCCCCTCTTCCATCAGAATTCCTGGCATCATCCTATCCGACGATCCGGGTGAGGCATTGTCAGTAAGTAGCAAAGACATCCATCTATCCAAGCATGCAAAGATATCTGGGATCCATTGCACCCTGTGATGACAATGCACAAATGTCACAGCCTCCAGGTATGCATATTTGGTGGCTATCCCAAGCAAGGATAAATTGGGAGGCTTGTGACAGGAAGGGCATCCAGCGTAAAATTGGGGGCATGATGGAAGTGGGGGCATTGATGTTCCGGATGGGGTGGCGTCTAGTGGAGTGTTGTTCACTTGCCTGTGTTATCTTCCCCAGGCCTCATAAAATCCAAAATGTTGAGAGGCTCCCACAACACATTTTAGGTGTAAGTGGGTAAAATGTCTCTTCTGGTACTGGTCCACCCGTGTAGTCCCAGACAAAGGGCCGTAAAATGGCTGTGTGTGTGTGTATGTGTGACATAGCCTTGTGAAAAACTCAGGACTCTGCTGTTTTTAGCACCATGTTATGCTTATGCTACGGGCATGACCTCTATCTGTCTATAGCATTGTGGTCGTATAGTTTAACAGAAAGTGGAAATTGGCACATGACACATGCAGGTAGCCAGAATCTTGGCTACCTGCATGCTGAAGCCATCCGGGATTGTAATATCCTTTGGTTCTGGAGTGTTAGAAAAATGTGGAGTTTAGCTCTGGTAGCATCCAACAGCTTGCATGTCACATTATCTTATCATCTGCTGAGCTTCTTTGTTAGCTTTTTTCATATGTCATTGATGACCCCAGTGACGTCATTGGATGTTGAGAAATAAACAGTTATTGTCAGAGTTATAACTCATACTGACATAGTGAAGAGTTCACAAGGGAAGCAGTGCTAAAATGCTAAAGGCTGATCTTATGGGAAAAACATCGATCTGCTGATTTTCTGTAACACCTGCTACAGCAGCAGGTTGATGGAAAGATGTCTGCAGACCACAAACCTGGCAGTGTTATGTGTCATTTGCACACTGATGTGAATATTATTCTTGTTGAAGAACTTGCATTGGGTCAGGAGAATGCGTCAGCAACACCCAGGAGGATTCTGCACTAACTTCTAATAGTGCTTGAAAAATGTTTTTTGATTGATTTTGTAATGATGTATGATGTAGTACAACTGTATTTTAGAAGTGGTTTGTACGGTCTTAATAGTTTTGCTTTTTATCATTATTATGTTTTCCAAAGCATTACGATGTTCTCTGTTTATGTCTGTCAGAGCTGCAATGCGATTTCTGCTGTTGATGAAGTACAATTCGGGCATTTGTGCCAGTTCGCCAGTCCCGACATTACGACGAAACAAGCAACTATTTGTGCATCTCCGTGAGCAGAACACTGCAGCTGCAGTATGTACATTTAGTTTCCTCTTCTGTTGCATATAGTTGTTGTGTATAGTTGGTATGGGTTTGTAGCAGTAGAAGTCAGATGCCATGTCTATCACCCAACCATCCGTGTCAAAGCACATCACTTCATCTCTGTGTGAGCTCCACTGATTACAGGTCGGGTTCCATATCCAGTTCAAGGCCGCGGTGTTCATGCACCAAGTTACCACCAAACAATGTCCATCATACGTTGCCAACCTCGTTGCCTTCTGCATGGCAGACCCACCGCGACGACCTCTGTGTTCAGCATCGACCCATGTAGCTATCGTCCGACGAACACATACTGATTTCAGAAGATGTGCATTACTGTCTGCGGTCCAGACATTTGGAACGGTTTGCTACCATCTCTAGTATGCGCCATCACCTCCCATCCTGCATTCCGTTGAGCACTGAAAACTCACTTTTATAAACTTGCATTTCTTCCATAATGTTGTTGTATTCATTATGTTTTATGTATTGACCATGTAATGCACAGTCAGTCGATTTTCATACAAATGCACACTATAAATGTTTTACGTAATGTAATGTAATAATGGACCATATATGTATAGGAATGTTAAAATTGTGTGCATTTAAATCAAAAGCTGCTGCTGCTGCTGCTCTCATGACGACACTGATGCACATTCAGTGACAAGCACTTGGAAGATGAGGGCTTGGAGTTTGTCTTATCCCCACAAATGCTTATTGATGGTAACGTGTGATGTTTATTTTGTAGGATGAAAGCTGAAGTCGTCAAAATAGCTTACTTACTGTATATTTGTCTGCAGACATGTAGAAACTTAGCATTGTGGTGTGTTGCTTGTTATCATAATGAATACATCTGTGGTTGTGAGGAAACTATGCAGCAGAATATCACCTCTCAGACAGCAGTTGGCAATGTCAAGGCAACTTTTTCTCTTCAGTCAACTGGAAGGACTGTACGATCACTTTCTGCAGGTTCAGTTTTAATACCGACTTGTTGCTGTGGACTTTTGCTGTTCATATCATTATTTAGTTTTATCATTAATAGTCTCAACTAAGTCGTTCGATACTTAAACAGCAGGCGCTAAAGAGTGATACGTGCGATAACGGTAAAGGTGACCACGATAATACCATGAGGGTGGGTACAGTTTTTAGTCACGCCTCTGACTTAAGTAGTCATGTTTCTGTCCGTGACAAAAAACATGTCCGAGGCCCAACCCCCCTCCCCCCGCAATTCACCCATAGGGTGAAAGTTGAGACCAAGATGGACCCAAAAAGTCCAATGTAAGGGGGGGGTCTAAAACTGATATTTGTTGACCAAATATGGGTGCAATGTTTCAAATTAAATAGGATCATATCAGCATTCAGGGTCAAACTTTTGACCATGTGTTAAGAGCTGACGGAAAACTGCCAATACGCGGAACGCACATCCATAGTAGTCAAGTAGTCACGATTCACCCATAGAGGTGCGACCATATACCGCTAGGTATTCTAGTTACAGTAGTACAGTGGCAATAGAATTTCATGATATTACTGTACTGCAGTAGTGGGTATATAATAACGAGGAATACTGCAGGAGTGACGCAGTTTTTGTGATATAACTGGTAGCAGCCCTGACATGTTGCCCAATTGAAATAGGAAGTTTGAAGTTGGAACTTCAGATATCAGTACAGAGGTTTCTCAGAGATTCACTATTATTTAGCTATGTTTTCTATTGACAGTTGTTCTGTCTCATATAGAAAACTAGTTGTTCATAATGTGTCTTCAGAAAAGAGAATTTCCAGTAGTTGAAATTGTGTAACATACTGGCAGTTACTTGTTGTATATCTGCAGCTCTGACTCAGTGCATAATGTGACAACTACTGCATGCGTATTTCTGTGCGTGTGTGTGTGTGTGTGCGTGCGTGCGTGCGTGCGTGCGTGCGTGCGTGTGTTTGCATATTGTTCTGACAGTGAAGGTTGTTATGTTTGTCAGTACCTGTTTACAAAAAAATCACTGATATTATTTATTTATGAAATATATCAGTTATTGATACTTTGATGCCAGGAAAGAATTTTTAGTGCAACTAGCTGAAGTTATGTGTGGCATTTATCGTTGACTACGTATATTATCACCATGAGAGCTATATTTCTGCCGGATGGGGATGGGATGAACCACATAGGGAAGGGGTGGGCATTGGAAAATAATTATTATGTGGGTGGGAATTAATGCATGGAGATGGCGTGGGCATGGAGATCATGGGGTCCATTTCTAATAGTGTGTTAGTTTTTGCTATAAGTCCAGCGTTCTAGGGCCTTTAAGCACCTTTGGTGTACTGTAAGTTCTGGGACTGCCACTGATGGAGTGAGTCGTCAACATGAAGAATCTCATTGATGTGGTCTGAGAATAATCCTACATGTGAACCGCATGCATCAGTTACTTACTTAAAAAACTTACTTACTTACTTATCATTGTTACACACATTGCAGAATGCAGATGAAACAGTTGTCAGGCTTGGTTGTTCGGTTCTTGTGCTGCCGGTGTTTCTCTGCCAGGTGATCCAAACGAGCTTTCTCCATAGCAGTGTGATGGGCCGATCTCCACGAATGGCTACTGTTTTCCAGGTGTCGCTGTTGATATCACGGGCTTTGAATGAGGCTTAAAGGTAGTCCTTGTAACGCTGTAGTTGACCTCCGTGACTTCTGTCTCCTGAAGAGAGTTGACCGTAGAAAATTTGTTTTGGAATTCTGGTGGCTGCCATGTGAGAAACAGAACCGGTTTGTCATGACCATGGCTTCTATACCAGATATTTTGCATTGCTCAAGAACACTGGTGTTTGTCACTCTCTCTTGCCAGTGGATGTGTAAAATCTTTCTCAGACAGCACAGTTGGAACTCGTTGAGCTGTCTGATATATCGGCAATATGGAGTCCATGCCTCACACCCATAGAACAGAGTTGTCAGCATGACAGCCTTGTACAGTGAGATTTATAGTTTCCACTGCCACTACCGCCACCAACAGTACCTTCATTTGATGGCTGATTTCCCGATTAGCCTCGGTTAGCTGGTATTCCCATTGCTTCTCTGCCTTTGCTGACATTAAAGTACACTATAGCAGTGTCAAAAAATTTCTGATGCCACCAGCAAGTTCAAACTAGGTTGCAAGGTGATAGTTCGTTGCCGACTTACAAAGGTTAATTCATTGATGCTATACCGTATCGGTTTGCTGATGTGTAGGGCACACTGGAGGCAGCATTCTTGCTGACGGTTTGACGACTGGATCCGCATCTGTGACAACGAGGACAACACCGACACAGCTGAACAGCCAACAGTTGCTTGCCGAGAGTTTACACATTCTGCGACCACTGTTCCATTGTATCCGTGCTCTGCTTGGATATCTGTACTGCTGGTGCAGTGTTCTGTATATGTTGAGCCTAACATGCCGTTCATCGCGATAATAGTGTTTTACGACTTTTCTTGAAATGTAATAATGCTGTATACTAGTTGATGAGTAATAAGTTGTTGGATGCACTACCAGAAGTTGAACTAGCTTTTGCTATGCAGATAAGAAAATATTTATTTTTGATTTTTTTTCATTGACGTTTTTATTATATTTTTCATTACTTTTTTGTTATGATTCCATGAGTACATACGACATCACATCATACATTGTCACTTCGAGTGACAGTTATATGGCAGCTATTTGTTGTTTAGTTACAGTGGTTACAGTGGAGTCGTATGAACCTGGAAATATGCTGTACTTGTGTCATTGAACTTGCATTCACACCCATGCCAGTTGCTGGATGATGCCTTATTGACTACTTGTAAATAACATCAGCAGAAATAATCAAATGTACCTGGTCATCTTAGCTTTATTTTGCTATACAGTGTACATGTATCGTGGAATTTACAAGAAATTTCTTTTATCCTCGGCACAGGTTTGAACTTATTGAATGGTTTCTGGTTTCTCATGAGACTTTTTATGTTGCTGTTGCCTTAACTACGATATGTCAGTGGTTAGTCTGTATATATGTGGCCAGTCGTCGTGGAAACCATGGCTTATTGCATGTGGCATAGACATATCAAGGTTTGTGTTGTTCATCTGTGTCTCATAGTTAGTCGGGTCATTTTTAACTGACAAGATTAGTTATTGTTTGCTGCTGTATGTGAGCACATGCATGCATTTAACAATGGCTTGAGACCAGTAGGCATAGACTTATAAAACTTTTGTATTAGACATTAATTTATAGTATTTTGCATGAAACAAGATATAAAAACTTCTCTTACTGTTTCATTTGAAATAGTACATGATATATGATGCAGAATTATAAAATAGATAAACTTTATAGAGTAAAACATTATTACTATAGTTTGTGTTGTAATGTAAATAACACATGTGATTTGTTGTAATTTCGTCATGTTTGTTAACATGTGCTTGTTTGAGCAGTTTGTGTCTGATGGGAGACTCCAGCCAAATGAGTCGGTTAGAACGTGAAGAATTGAAGAGACGAACATTGATTATGATGCTGTACTTCCTGCGATCGCCATTCTATGACCAATATTCCAAGTCAGTGTCAGTGGAAGATTTACCGTGAGTTAGAGTTAGAGCTCATGGTTTCGTTAAGTGCTTTTATGCTGTTACTTGGAGCAATTGGCTCATACAAAGCCTATGCCACTCTACAGTCAGGGTTCTCTTTCAGAACAACAGGAAGTAGTAACAAAAGTGGAGTCAATCTAATTCGGATTTGTCTGGGAAACAGCCATAATAATGAGTTAACGATGTTGGTGATGGCTCCAGCAGTGAACTGTGATTGTGATGCTTTGTTGGTTTTCTCAATTATCTGATGCATTCATTCATTCATTCATTCTTTATTAGTAAAACTGACATACCGCAGTAGAACACAAGATAGTTTGGGATATATACACAATACAATTACTGCTCAAAAATACGATTATTCATAGTTAGGTATTTTGGTATGTTTATGTTTATATGTATTTGGGTTTTTTTTTAAATTGTGTTCTGAGTTTCATTGAGTTGTACTCTTGCTAGTTTAGTTTTTTAGTAGTTTAGTAGTAGTAGTTTAGTAGTAGTCTTTTATTTTTTTCTTTTCTTGTAGGCCTAATCTCAGGATATGTTTAATTTTACTGTACATGGGTAGCCCGTTTGTGCGGAGCGTAAGCTCCTTGGGTACTACCCGTCACACATAATCTAAATGTAAGCTGATTTGCTATTGATATTACTGCTAACTGAGTTTGTGTGTGACAAAATAAATTGATTGATTGATTGATTGAACGACAACACTAAGCATACTTACTTACTGTCATGGGGCTTTGGCATGAAATATTGAGTCGTTCTCGGTTGTATATACCATGTAATTTGCATTTTCTGTATAATACACCTTCTAATTCACTCTGCCTGTGCTTGTGTACATTCAGAGAGAAGCTGTTGTTTTTCTTGGGTATTCTCGCCCATAAAGTGCCCGTTATTCGGCGAGTTGTCAGTAAGTATGCATGTTGCTGATGTGAAGAGCTGATAATTATATATTACATGTCATCACAATCTAACTTTATTGTTCATATTACCTGTTGTTATGAGGAACTTTATTATACATCGTGCTGACTAATCATTATAACAGTATATCGATATTTCTTTCTGTAGGCTTAAATAAAGTTTTTTGACCATATGGACTGTACTAATGAGTGTGAATTAGGTCATCATGATGATGAGTAATGCCTTAAATTTTATTTAACTGACTTAATATTATCATTTTTTGATAGTGCTAAAGATGTGGTGTGACTAATTAATGTATTGGCCTACCAACCTCTATCAATCCGATAGTCTAGACAAAGTAAATTACTTACTTCCTTACAGTTTAACATCTTTTTTGTTGTACTTTTACGTATGGTTGCACATGGCTTGCATTGTGGGAAAATCAGTGATAAATTAGGGTTTACTAGGGTTTATCGCAGAATCTAACTGACATGTGACTACATCCCTGAGCGTAATTGTGCTGTAGGACCGCTGTTGGAATATCTACCACTGTGGCAGCAGATCTATTTCTATGTATGGATGGTGTAAATTGATCGCATTCTAATGATAGTGGCATTTCAGCATAGCATTTTGTCACTTCTCGCAGCACTTCGTTGAGGATCAAGGCTTTTCTGAGAATCAATGATGTTATTCACATATATAAATTGTGCTTTGACACTTGGTAGACAAGGAAGTTGGGATGGCAACTTTGCTGAGTGCACTGTCCTCCTGGTGAATACATTGGAAATTTAGGACTCATTGTTATCTTCTCTGCGTGTGCATAGCATGGTAAGCTCCTGCGCAGCCTCTGGTGTTACAGATTGTCTTAAAATTTGAACACTGTGTAATGTGTGTGCTAGTTGGAATGATACAGTGGATTTGGTTGCTATGCTATCATCTTGCCTCTTGGGAATACATGTTGCACTATAGGGCCTGTTGTATGACAAGATAATATAATAGATAATGTATCTTTATTCACCATTGTGGCAGAATGTTACAAATTATGCAATGCATAAAAACAAAAACACAAATGGTTAAAAAATAATTACACAGAAAGACAGAAGGACATGCACACTAACCACATTCAGGCAGTCAACAAAATTATGACAAAACTGATAAGAGAGTGAAGAAAGTCGTTGATCCAGACCAATCAGCTAGTCCATAAATCTTAGCTTTCTTCTTTTGAATAGAAGGTTAAATATTACCGCAAACAGTCAGCATCGTCTCTGCTATGAACATTAAATAGTCTGCATACAGGACGTACAATGAGGTTATCTAGTATGAGAATATCAGTTTTGGAGAAATGTACGGCTTCACATGTGTGTATGATGTACAATGATGTAAGATTAAACAATTCAACAGTGTGGATCTCAGAACCAGCCACCTTACTCTTAGCATAAACACAATTGATAACTTTTGATAACAGTTGATAACTTTATGCGCTACATAAATCTACTTACTTACTTACAATTAAAAACAAAAGAATTTCAGATTAATGTGTTTAAATGAGCATCTGAAATAATGCGTGCTACAACATCGACTCTTAAGATACTTCACAGAGTCCACAAATCTGCGCTTTGCCAAGGTTCAGTGCCTTCATGCAGCATTAAAACGAGGACCAACCCTCCTGGCTAGTGATATCATTTTGTTAAACTTATCATAATCAACATCAAATTTAATACAGTTATTTAGCATCTACTGCATATGATTCACAGTATGTGCCAATAAGATATATCATCTGCATGTAACCGGCAACCGTAATATATAACATTTTGCAACCACTATTAGCAGAATTTAGATGATATACTAGCACATCCACAAAACAGGAAGTATATAATACATTGCAGTGCTGCCAGAGCAGGAGTGAACCGTGGCCACAGTCAACATTGCCAAACATTTGATGAAACCTTATGGTTTCTGAGATATGCAAGCAGACAGGCAGCTATACTCATCACAATACTTTGCACCTGTCTTCGGGGTAAAGTAATAAAAAAGGACCAGTAGTGCTAGTTGTGTTACCTTTGTTTTGTGTATATTTGCAATAAAATGTTGTAACACATTGTATTAACATCTTGTGTGGTTAATTAATACATTCTAGTATGTTACACAATATATTGATGATATTTACTAAGAGATGTATTTTTGCAGTAGTGAATAATAGTTATGAATTGACTGACAAACATGTATCTGAAAATGTCTGTACCAATGCTATGTTTAAGAAGTATATTTTTTTTCATTTTTGCAATGACTATTAGATCTTAACTCACCATCTATAGCATTTGTGTAATTATGTACTTTGCAAAAATATACTATAGTCTCTCATTTCGTTATGCTAAAAACACCAATATTGTCAGTTGCAAATGTGTATTTGCTGAAGAAAACAGCAAAAAACACCAGATCATAATTGATGTTCACATTGTTTGCCATTAGCTGTAAAGGCATTTGTGCCATTGATCAATAACCTGTCAGTGATATTATTATTGTACTGATGACCTTGCTTTGATAATGCTGCTTCAGATCACTCAGTGACTTATCATACCCTAGATGTGCTGCTACTTAACTATTTGTGGCTGGCAATTTCCTGCTCACTTTCTTTTGCCCATGCTCTTTTCATTCATACTAGTTAGTCACACGTGAGACGCGACTCGAGTAGTCACGTTTCTGTCCGTCCGTGACAAAAAAACGTCGGGAAGGACCGAAAAGGTAGCGCTTTTTAACGCTTTTCTCCAAGCTGGTTTGACCGATCTCTGAAATTTGGCACATTGGGGGTGTCTTAATGGGGTAGCATCCCCTAAAAATAATTATGGTGAACTTTGGCCCACTTTTTTCGGGGAGCACAAATTTTTTATTGTGTTAAGAGCCCATAGAGGCGCGACCATATACCACTAGGTATTCTAGTTTTTAGTCGCGCCTCTCGCACGCTGCGAGACACGACTCAAGTAGTCACGTTTCTGTCCGTGACAAAAAAAAATGTCGTGAAGGACCGAAAAGGTAGCGCTTTTTAACGCTTTTCTCCAAGCTGGTTTGACCGATCTCGATGAAATATGGCATGATGGGAGGTCTTAGGGGGTAACATCCCCTAAAAATTTTGGTGAACTTTGGTCCACTTTTTCTGGGAGCACAAATTTTTTATTGTGAGGCACGAGTCCGCACGACCATATACTGCTAGGTATTCTAGTTATATATAGTTTATTTTGCAATAAATACAGCCAGACAGAATAAAAACACAATTATAGTCTGATTGTCAACATTAGTGGAACTAGAGGACATTCTTGGAAAATTGCTAAATTTTGATGTACAGCTGGATCCAGCATCAAGGGATATCTAAACAAGAGAGTCTCGCTCTGGCTAGCATGGCGCGAGATGATCCGCCCGCAAGAAGCACGGCGCCCGCCAGCAGCACGGCTCGGCCAATGCGCGGTAAAGTGGGATCGGAATTTGAAACCTAAATTAGCTATAATGCGTCAATGCACTTCAGTCACAGACGGACTGGCATCATGGCATAAGCGCGAGATGTATATATTACATCTCGCGCTAACAAATAAGAGAAACTAGGATGAGATTCTTTATGGACTGATCTACC
>Ga0209782_1000773_pt1 | contig 15021 bp, 6 predicted proteins | sample WorMetmaBAHAMAS1_FD_187390 | JGI IMG/M metagenome (GOLD analysis project Ga0209782, IMG submission 187390) | Marine gutless worms symbiont microbial communities from Max Planck institute for Marine Microbiology, Germany - Inanidrilus... | ecosystem: Host-associated > Annelida > Digestive system >...
GAGGAGAGCTGTGAAGATTGTCTCTTCCTCTGTACCATATAGCCACGAGATCTTGGCTGGGAAGACGGGCTCAAAAACTGCCTATTTTGTGTCGTTGAGTGGGATGTAAAACCTTCCTCAATTCAATCAATCAATCAACGAAGATCATCCATACGTCAAGGTGCACTGCACGGCAGACTTCCTCGCTACTATTCCAGCAGATTCGTGGCTGACAAGAGCGTCTCCGAAGTCACCACCCATTTTTGTGGCACGAAAAAATATTCATTGGAGTCAGCTGGTGTCTCGATCTGCCAGCACGTGTTGCCATTCCGGTGAGACGGCGCAGGCAGACGCCAGAGTTCGTGGTGGTCGACGTGCCACGCCCCTCGTGACGTCACGCCACCGACCGGTGTCGATGATATCGGCATCGCATACCTCATCTCAGCAGTTCTCGTCGCTGACTACGACTATTGATTAGATTAGCCGTCCATCCTTCTGCATTACCTGTACGTGAATCAAACGTTAGCTCGCCGCACTAGCCAGTACTACAGGCTGCCCCGAAAAGTAAGCCGGATTTTTTAGCCCGCATCACACGCACTCCGTGCATAGATGGGGGTTATTGCTATACGTAAGTCTGTCTGTACCGGTATTTATGTCTGTTTGTGCGTTGCTCACGACAACGAGCCCTTCAAAACGGATGAACAAATAGAGAATTCGAGACATGGGCGCCAGCTGGCAAATACGATAGAACAATCTGTGCACGGCGGCAGTTAGGGATGTCTCTACTCGATCGCTACCATTAGATTACTGTTGAATTGTCCCTTCATGTGAATGGTAAAAAGTCTGTGTATTTTCGGACAAATTTCTTCTGCTGTCAGAATAGAACGTTTAGTAGTATTTTTAAAGTAGTAGGCTACACGTTTACGTGATATTCCAGTCTCACAAAACTTTATTGATAGTATATTCTTGCAATAATAAGGGCTTACATTTGTAGAGAACATTTAGAGAAGTATTGTTGTCCAGAGAGACAGCCAAATAATCAAATATCCATACTCTTAATACAAATTTACAAAGGGAGAGTATGCACAAGAGCAATGCCTGAGCTGTATAGTCTACTTTACTTGAGATGTACAATTGTCTGTCCATGAGACACTTTGTTTTGTCGTCACGAACAGGCCTGTTCCTGTCGAGTTTTTTATTTTTGAGTTTAGTACTTGTGTAGCCTTTTCGAAACTATCAGAAGTAGTTTTAAATCTACTCGAGTCGTGATCGATTACTCGTAACAGCTCTAATCAACCACGAACGCCCCGTGTTGGTTTCAGAAGCGTAGCCTGATGCTTTTTTCAGGCCAAAGGTCGTAAATGGCGACCGTCGAAATGAACTGCTTGGTGTCGAGTGTGACTTGAAACCAACTCAATACTCAGTCAGATCACGAATCAAAGATAAAAGTTTACTACTAGCACTTGTCGCCGTAGCAGTAGGCCTAACTGGTAACAGTAGCCTGCCTACTGCAGCAATAAATGTAAAACATTGCATCCATAACTGGATATAGCATGACGTTCCTTAGGTCCCTGCAACGCACAAGAGCAAATTTTCAAAACCCATGCAGTCCCACACACACAGATTTTCATATTTATTGCAAACGCAGTAATGGATTAGTTAGATAGGGCCTAATGGAAATGTACTTTTCAATTGTGAAAAAAGTCGAGTAGTTAAGGTGTCGAAATTTTTTTTCAATGTCAGGGTGCTATAGCATACTGTACCAACAACGGCTTACGCCCAAAAACATTGGTAAAATATAGTACGATGGAACGTAAAACGTAAGAAGTAAAACGTACAAAAATACTCCAAGGTCATAAACTGGATTTTCAATGCTCGCTGTTTCCGAGCAAAGCAAACGTTCAGTTACTAGCAAAGTCGTTCCGTGTTCGTCTAGCTACAACTAGGATTCGGTTCGGTTGTCTTCAAAGGCGAGACAGCCATTAAGGCAAAATACGAGCACACATAGATTGAGTAGTATCAATGGCGGGGCGGCGGCGTGGCTCGTAAAAATCAAGCATTCATGAGCAAGTATCGGAGCGGTTCTGGGCCGCACGCGGGTCAATCGCCCTTTCTGAGATTAATCCATTATGCGGCAAGAAATAAAATCAAATGCACGCCGGACAACGTGTAGTTTAGTGCGTGCTATATACGCCATGACGTCTACACGGTCTATTTGTCGCGAAATTGCGATACGACACGACATGCAATATTTAGGCTATAGTGCCCTCAAAAGCCGATATAGGGCCTAGTCAGCTTAAGCCACCGCACTGTATACTACCATGAACTAAAAAAATAACGGCAATGCAAAAGACTAAAAGCAAAAACGAAAGAATAGTGCCTACCGGAATCAGTCGGAAAACCGTGGAATCAGTCGTCAGGAAAGAGAATTAAGAGTATACGTTGGGAATGATTCGTGGAAAAGATAGGTTTTAAGCTGGGAGTGAAAGAGAGGGGAGTTTACATAGATTTGTTTCGCTCTGTTCCAGAGTACAGCCTCTGTAGATCACGTAGAGTCGGCAAGACATGTGAATGTGAGCCATTGGACGCCCTTGGTCGCACAACCATATCCCACTCGTCTTGCTAAATAGATCGACCTCCCGGCTTTTCGAGAACTCTGCGATACAGCAGACAAGCAACTCTTCTACAAAATTTAACATCACCTTGCTTCCTCCACCCTCACAAAAATGCAGTTGAAACATCAAATTGCATCACAATACAAACTGATATTTTATTCCTGTGTTGTAGGTCTAATCATCTTGCGTTCCGTCAAGTCTGGTCATTAAACGAATATAAACGCGTAGAGAACTGCATGCCGGGATATAATATGATGGTCTAGCGACGTCGACATGGATTGGACGTGTACATGGCTCTAGAATGAACGACCAAAGTCACGCTATTATTTTGCGAAAATAATCAACGAAACCGAAACTGAAAGTACATCACTGTAGCAACAGCCATCGAAACCAGAAAATTTCCGTGCCACGTTCTGCACGCTCGCTGCGTCGGAGCAGAGCTGGCCCAAGATATAGGCTGGGCTGCCCATGGGGCCCCGCCTACGTATGCCATTATTCTGCGTTCATGCCTAGTTCGTGCCTTCTTTTCGCGTCGTTAAATTGTGAAATGCATCGTAGAAAATAATATTATATCCGAAATTTAGAGTTGAATTACGCAGATCTGTCGTGTGAATCTTATGGAAGGTAATTACAACGTATAGGCCTATATTAGCCTATCAGACTGCATGCTCACCGTTCTGTGCAAGTTACGAGGTACGTCCCAGCCGACACGCCTGTCGGTTCGCGTGCGGGTCCCGGCTGTGATTGGGCCCATTCCATGGGGCCATAGCGGTCCCCTCTGTCACGCGTTGTCGTTGTCGTCGTCGTTGTCGTGGACATATGTGCAGGCGGCGCGCGACAGTACCGCTAGCGACATCTGGTGAATGGGCGTGAGGCGGCTCGTTGTGGCGAATGGGCCCAACATTTTTCAAATGCTTCTTGTTTTCATAATTATAGCCTATACGCTCTCGTCCTCACAGTGTAGCACCGCAGTGCTTAGGCCTAATTACAATGTTACAAGATCGACCAGCCAATCCTATGGAGATAGTAAAATCTTGGGGGAGCAGAACTACAAAATATATAGCCCTTCCGGCAACTTTGACGAGCGGGCTAAAAAACACCTGAACTGACTGACAAAAAATTTGACGTCGGCGATGACTCCCCTTATGCCAAAACTCAAAACGATCGCCCCATTGGGGCGTGGCGGCTTATGCGTGAAATATCACCCTCGCTTGTTTTTAGCGCGACATCGGACATCTCGCGCTTAGGCCTATGCCATGATGCCAGTCCGTCTCTCTGTGACGGAAGTGTATTGGTGCTTTATAGCTAATTTAGGTTTCAAATTCCGATCCCACTTTACCGCGCATTGCGGCCGCCGTGCTGCTTGCGGGCGAATCATGTTGCGCCATGCTAGACTCTCTTGTCTAGTTTTCCTATATCCTATCTTTTTTGTAACCCAAAATTTTGCTTGTGTCTCGAGACTAAACCGTAGAACCGATTTTTACACGGTTTGCTTCATATGACGTCAATTCCGGGTTATTGCATTCCTAGAAAGATAACAATGCAGAAAGTTTCAATTTTCTCCTATTTTTACCCACAAAACAGCCCCAAAGGGGGCGTGAATAGACGTTTTCAGGCCAAACGCGCAAAATATGCAAACTTTTGTATTAGGCCTATCAAAACGACTAATGCGATTCCAACCAAATTTTGCACAGTGATAAAAACCACCAAATTCTCGTTGTGGGTCGTACCAAAAGTTGCCACACAAATCCAAAATGGCGGACGTCCGCCACCTTGAAAAAAAAGATAACTTGCTATCTCGATCAGTAACGGTTCCACCGATTTCTGTACGAAATTCTGCATGCTGACGCACATTGGCCCTCCAAAATCCTAAACGCTGTTCAAAAAATCAAATTCTTAAAAATCCAAGATGGCGGACGGCGGCAATTTTGAAAAACGTTAAATGCATTAGTCGTTTCAACCTGATTGGCGACCACAAATTTGTAAATTTGAATATCCAAGATTGCGGACTGCGGCCATCTTAAAAATCGAAAAAACGTGCTATCTCGTACGTCCAATTTTGACAAAATATTGCACGGTGGTGTAGATTTGGCCTCCAGACCTTAGGCCTAAGTTAATTAATAACCCAAAGAAATGAAGATAGAGATTTGAAATAAAAATTTTAGCAATAAAAGAGCAAGTATTTATGGGTAAAAACTTTCCAGTTTACAACTAAGTGTAAGATCGACTGCTGAGTCATAGCTCTAAAACAGCAAAAATTAAAATAATCGCTCAATTATAATCACAAAACACATGCGCTTGTTTTTTTTGCATTTAAATCTGGTGACTGACAGTTTTGAGTTTTGAGATGTGATCACAGACATACATTCACATCCGTATGTCTGTGTAGTCTGTCTACCATCATATCTCAAAAACCACTTAATTAAATTGGTGCTTTGCTATATACTTTGCAATCCTATCGCGGGGAGAAAAAATGATAAATACAAAATCACAATTACTCTACTTACTTACTACATGACTACATGATCAGTCTCATTCGGTCATATCTGAGACGCAATATTACAAGAGAGCCTAGCACTGGCTAGCATGGCGCGAGATGATCCGCCCGCAAGCAGCACGGCGAGCAGCACGGCACCGGCAAGCAGCACGGCGGCCACAATGCGCGGTAAAGTGGAATCTGAATTTGAAACCTAAATTAGCTATAATGCGCCAATGCACTTCCGTCACAGACAGACGGACACTTGACATCGTAGCATAAGCGCTAGATGTATATATTACATCTCGCGCTAAAAACTTGTTTTAATATTCTGTCTCAGGTCATAGGTCACGTGCATAGACTTATATTAAATATTCTCCAGACTTCTTACGTCCAATCAGAACAGCAGAAGCGTTTGAAGCCGTCGATTGGCTAGCAGATCTTCGCCAACAAACATGGCCAAAACAAGCCGGTCGAGTGACGTCATTTTGACGTCATTTTGTTGAAGTCAACAGCAGCAATCTTGGCGGCGGCCATGTTTGTTAGGGATCGTACGATGGCTTATTGGCTTCAACTTTGCTGGCTGGCGCGGCGGCTGTGGTCACGTGTATTATGACGTCATTAGGGATTTTGACCCTGCATGCGGTCCGACAGTACAATGCCATGTGGCTATAATTTTGTGCCATGTCGCAGCAGCCTTGTGTAAACTGCAACGTCAATGGCAGAAGGCGATTTTCGACCCCCCCCGCCTACGGAATTGACACCTTAAATCCGCGCCAAAACATTTCTCACAAATTACTGCGTCGGTGATACATTACGGTCTTCCGGACGCGTCAGCCAATAAATTTCGCGATTTTAAGCCAAGGCCGCCATCTTGATAATTGAAAAATTACATATCTAATTCTTAGAAACCGTCATACCGATATGTCAATGAAATTTGGTAAGCTGATGCATAGGCCTATTAGCCTACTGGACCTTTGCATGTGGGCCATAAAAATAATAACCAAGATGGCGGACGGCCACTGTCTTCAGAATCGAAATGTGATAATTCAGCAACTGTTTTACTGACTATATGATCAAATTTGGCATGTACATTAATTCTCCAGATTAACCTGCTAAAATTAGAGTTTAAAAAATTCCATATAGTGGATGGTCGTCATTTTGGAAAATGAAAAAATTGCCATTTCTGTGCATGATTTTGCTGCATTTTGACGTTTAACAAAAGACTAGTACTAGCTGATGACTATATTCTGGGAGTGGAGGTAAGAGGAGAGTCGTTAGGGGTACACAATAATTTGTTTCTGTACATCTTACACGGGTAACGGCTAACGGGTATACTCATGGGTCGGGTCAGGTAAAGAATTGAAATTTACGGGTCGGGTAGGCAAATTTAGCCTACCCGCAAGCGCAGATTGGCAACGTACTGTATTCAGTAGCCTACGCCGTGGAATCGTTAATAATAACTTTACTGCAAATTTGCTGTTACCATCTGGTGAAAAAAACCTTTCAAAAATCTGTCAAGATCTGACTGAGATCTGACTTAAGATCTGCTTTAAGTTTGGTGTCTTCATTTTGTTGGAACACAGTGTAATTTGTTCACGTTCGTTATTGAATTTGAATGTAAGGTTTTGTTATCAATTTTATAGGTATGAGTTGACTGCAACATGGATCTGATTCAACTAGCTAGGTTGGATGACCTGGCTGGAGTGAAAACTTTAATTCAGCAAGGTGCTGATGTCAACGCAGTGGACTGCAATAACCAAACTGCTCTGTACTTTGCAAGCAACTGTGGTTCCTCAAATGTCGTAGAGTATTTGCTGGATAGTGGAGCGTCTATCAGTCTAGGTGCAAATCCCCTGATTGCTGCAGTCAGGAACGATCAGTATGAATGTTGCGAACTGTTGCTGCAGCATCATGCAAACGTAAACTTTACCAACACAGAGGGAGAGTCACCGATGTCAGTTGCCGTGCAAAAGCATCATTATTCCATAATTCTCTTGTTAGTAAAATTTGGTGCCATTCCGTCAGCTTTGCCTAGTGATTTAGCAGTTTACCTGCTAAAGCATACCACAGTAGAACACACACAAGCAGTACAGAAACTGATTGACGAAAACGTTCTCGACTTGGCATCAGAGAACATATTTTTGGCAGCATTTAGATTTGCATTCAAATGCGGTTTAGTTGAGTTGGCTGACACAATGCTATCGAATGGCGGTTATTTCAAAACTGACCAACTATACCCTGATGCTGTGTACTACAGTGCCAGAAATAACTGGCCTACAATTTTGTCAAAACTAGTTGAAAAAGGAGTTAATCTCAATGCACTAACTGATGGTCAGACACCGCTGTACGCTGCTTGTAAAGAAGGACATGGAACGATTGTAACATTATTGCTGCACAATGGTGCTGATCCTAATGTAAAAAATTCCCAGTATGGCAGTATGACTCCACTACACATTGCAAGTTCCAGTGGCTGGTGTGATTTAATGATGGAACTGATACAGCATGGTGCCAACTGTGAACAACTCGCTAATGGAAAAAGTGCTATTGATGTTGCTTGTGAAAATGGTCACGAAGCTGCGTTGGAACTGTTGTTGAAAAATGGTGCAAATCCTGACAGAGAAACTGGTAATACATATAGCATGCTCAGTGATTACTCTGGTTACCAGTCTCATTCAATTCCGCCACTCTGTACAGCTGCAAAAAATAATAGTGAGATGATGGTGAAAAGTTTGTTGAAATATGGAGCGAATATCAATGCATCTACGACGAAAGGAGACACAGCACTACATCTGTCAACATCATATACTGTCATTGAAATGCTGTTGAATGCCAAGGCTGACGTTAATGCTACGAACAACAGTGGAGAAACGGCACTAAGTATTCTATGTCAGAAGCAACAATCAGATGCTAGCGTCATCGAGCTGTTACTCAAATTTGGTGCTGATGCAAACATATGCTCTCCGTTACATGCTGCATGCAAGAACAACAATATATATATAGTGAAACTGCTACTGGCATATGGTGCTGATGTAAATTTGGTGAAAACATCAAAAAGATTAGTTTTTGTACCACAATTTTGGGCCACGCACCTCCAAATGGAAGAATCGATTGAGCCATCACCATTGTGCAGTGCATGCAATAATGGAAACATTGCTATCATCAATTTTCTTCTGAGCAATGGAGCTCATGTAGCTTTTGCTGACAGCAATGGCAACACAGCACTTCACTATGCAGTTGAAAGACTCGAAGAAAGACATGAACGGCAAGAAAATTCAGAAGAATACGATGCAGTAGTTACACTGTTACTACAAAGTAACGCTTCAGTTAATGTTGTTAACAACAAAGGAGAAACACCTTTGTACATGGCCTGCACTAAAGGTCTTACCGGTGTAATTAAGCAGCTTCTAGACTGCAGAGCTGATGTGGGACTTACCACAAGTATTTTTAAAAAATATCCGCTACTTATTGTCTGTGAAAGAAAATTCAGAGATGTTGCAGTGATGTTGCTTGACTGTGGCACAAATGTAAATATGAGTAATGACGATCATGAAACACCTCTGAAAATTGCGTCAGCAAATGGAGATGTTGAATTAGTAAAGCAGTTGCTTCGATATGGAGCAGATGTCAATCAGATGCAGAATATCAGTGACACTGCTTTGCATGCAGCCATTGTTCAATACAAAGGTGTGGAAAGGAAAGGTTTTACTGGGGTGGTACAGAGGTTGTTGAAAAACAGGGCAGAACCAAATGCACTAAACCACAAACGTGAAACACCGTTATATTTGGCTTGCAATCCAACTACTGAAGACGTTAATCTTGACATTGTGCAAGCACTGCTTAAGCATGGTGCAGATTCCAATTCGTGTCCACCAAGTGGTAAATTATTATCATGGCAGAGAAACTATGGTGTCGATAATGTCCTGCCTCCTCTATTAGCTGCTTCTAGATGTGGTAACACAGCATTGGTAAGGCTACTAATGAAGTATGGAGCCACGGTGGATCACAGAACTGAAATTGGAAGAACGGCCCTTCATTGTGCGATAGGTTATGACAATGACAGCTTTACGCAGCGCATGCAGAGCAGCAAGAGCAATACTTCAATAGTAGAAATACTTTTGTCATCTGGAGCTGATCCTAATGCAGTGGACAAAATGAATGTTTTCCCGTTGTATTTGGCGTGCAAAGCTGGCAACACAGACATTGCAAAATTGTTGCTTACCCATGGTGCAAGTCCAAATATGAAAGCTAATGATAAGTATCCACTGCATGCAGCATGCAGAGGTTGGCATTATGATTTGGTCAAATTGCTTTTACAATATAATGTTGACGTTGCTCTTAATGATGAGAAAGGCAAAACTGCTCTGCATTGTGTATTAGAAGCTGAGTCTAATCACAGTTCAGTCAACGAAGACAGAGGTATTCAAGACCTGGTCCAGTTACTACTGGACAGTGGTGCTGATGTGAACGTTGTGTCAAAAGATGGAGAAACTCCATTTCATATGGCATGCTCAAGGGGTTTAACGCCTGTAGTTGCCAAGATGTTGGAATATGGAGCAAAGGTGGATGGGATCGGTGAGAAAAAACTGCCATTAACTGTTGCATGCAGGAACAAGCACATGTCGGTGGTGCAACTTTTGTTGAGTAGTGGTGCTAATCCTGCTATACTACAAGAAGATCGTCCATATCGCCGGGCTTTGCCATTGCACATAGCAGCTGAGGATGGTAGCAGTGAACTGGTTGGGTTGTTGCTGAAACACAGCTCCAATGTTGATATCACTGACTCCAGTGGAAGTACTGCACTGCATTATGGTGTTGAATGCTATCATAAAGTACCAACAGCAATGACATCACAATGTTCAGATGAAGTCACAGCTACTAACAGCACAAAATCGGTGGTTGATATACTGATGGAAAACAAGGCTGATGTTAACATTTTAAACAATTCTGGCGAAACACCATTGTACAAGGCTGTATCAAGAGGCTTGCTGGACGTTGTCAGCAAGATGCTGCAGTTATATGGTGGAAATCCCAACAAGTGTGCGCCCGATAGAAACGCATTAGTTGCAGCATGTCAGAAACGTGATGTAAAACTTGTTGATGTGTTGCTTAAGAATGGAGCAGATCCAAATCCAGTGTCGGCAAGTCTTTTTCCATTCTCCAAAGACACACTGCCATTATCTACTGCTGTTATGCATTACAGCGGTGATGAAATTATCATGTTGTTGATACAAGCAGGTGCCATTGTTAATGCTATAGATAGCGATGGTAAAAGCATATTGTGTGTTGCTGCTGAAAATTTAACAAATCTCTATTACTGTCCATCTCTGCCAAAGAAGTTGTCAGCAATACGTATTCTGTTAGAACATGAAGCTGATTTAAACGTGCTGGTGCCGGATGGACGATCACTGCTGTATTTAGTTGTCTCAGCCATTGCACGTTCACCAAGGTGCAAATATGAAACGCACTTTGCTGAACTTCTGCAATTAATGCTTAAACACGGTGCCATTCTCTCAGATACTTTCAATGTTCCCCAGCGGGACGTAACTCTCCAGTCACTCAAAATAATGAAGAATCTGGCTACATTTGATGGCAAACACGAGTTCATAGTTGATTTGTTCCGCGCTGGCACTGGATTTCAACTGCTAGCATTTTGTTGTCACTCTCTAATAACAAATTCTGGAAAAGCGAGGTCCATCTGCCTGTGTCAGGCAGCCATCCTAGCTGGGTACATGCCTAGTGCTGAGGAACAACAAGACCTTCAGTTGGCAGCAGCGATTGAAGATGAGGATGGTGATGTTCTTGGTCAGCTGGTGAACTGGCTGAATGAAGACAGACAACGAGTACCTAGTCTACTTCGCAAATGTCGTGTTGTCATTAGACGACAACTCTCAGTTGTCGTTCAACACCGGTCCATTCTTCCAGCCATCGACAAACTACCATTGCCAAACATCATGAAGATGTACCTACAGTTTGATGGAACGTTGACAGAAATTGATCTTAATGTAAACAGTACAGATGACAGAGATCAGACGAGAACTCCTACCAAATACAATGATTATCTTTCAGATTCAGACGACTTCCTTTACGACAGACAGGATAGCAGTGATAACGACTGGTGGCGCTATGACGATGACAATGATGATGATTTCACGTGGCTGATGTGATTGACGGCATGGTATAAGTTTACATTGCATTTACAAGTGAAAGTAGGCTTATGGAACTCAGTCCCGTGCATGGTACATCATGATGCGTCCAACTGCATCAACTTTGTGACTTGCAGATTTTAGGACGATATGTGCAATATCAGACTATAATATATGCCTACGTGATGCTTTTATGACTAAGTTCTAAAAATTACTGACCTACCTATAAGCTTATACCTATAACAATGTTTTCGATGGTCTTTTTACATTATGATGACACTTAGCGAGCATGCTGTCTGATAAAGGCTGAAAGCTTGAGAAGTTTCAGTCTTAGATTTTCATTGTTGATTATGCAGAAGTTTTAGCCAATGTTGTACTGACTAGTGACTACTGGGTGATATAATATGATGTAGGCCTATTCGTTAAAATTATTGATCTCGATTTCATGAGCAGAACACTTTTAATAACGTTAGTTTGCAGCTTTGTCTTGTGATCATTTATGTTTCTGTCTAAAAATTAAATACTGGCATTTACTCAACGACTTTGATTTCCCGTAAGTCTAACATTATACGTGATCAGAAGACAGTGATGATAGTTATTTAGCCCATTTGGCATGCATATACCCTGGATACTAGTTGTAATTTACTAAGGAAGCAATGTCAATACATCTGTGTTGCACCACATCATAGCCATGAAACAGCTGGACAGATAAAAAAAATAAAGAAATTGTGTCAGTCACCCTGTGTATGCGAAGTATTATAATTGTGTGCTGTTACATCATAAACTCATGTCCTGTGAAAGATTTCTGTAGGTCGATGTGAGTGAGCTAAGTTCTCTTCAGTGATTTCACACTGTTCGCGAGCAACAGAGAGGGACAACCAACCTGTAAAAATTTGCTCACGTTATCTCCGAAGGGTTCTATGTTCACTGAACGAGGCATAACCCTAGACAAGAAGTCTGGTTAAGCAACAAATGAGTAATTAAAGAAAAATTATCTTTCAAAAAAAAATAAATAAACATGATTTATTCAAACAAAACACAACTACAAAATCAACCCATTCTGTCTGATAACTGCTATCAATGGATTTATGAACAAGAGTAGATTACCATATTGTCATCAGATAATCAACTGTCAGACACGTGTAACTGTCACAAAGACACCAATGCAAATAATAACACCTTTTCCCTCACGAGTCCAGCAATAGACGAACAAATAATGAGGCCTGTCGGTAATTTTAACTGGCAGGGTTCAGCGGTTTGAATTTCCTTTGGTGTTCTGACACTGCTGCCTGGGTTACAGAGAGGTATATGGCCCATAAAAATAGTAAAGGTAAAGGTAAACACATACAGTAGTTTGCAACTAGCCTCATTACTGTGGGAACTCGCATGCCATATGGGAATACATAGTGTTAACTGCCACCCAGCCAAGGTGACATAACCACCTTTACCCCAGCCAACTGAAGCTGGTAATAGCTATCAATGGATTTATGAACAGTCGTCAAATAATCAACAGTCAGATACATGTAACTGGCATGAAGAGCTTTTCATGAACGCAATAGATGAACAGTACAAGAGAGTCTAGCACTGGCTAGCATGGTGCGAGATGATCTGCCCGCCAGCAGCATGGCGGCTGCAATGTGCGGTAAAGTGGGATCGGAATTTGAAACCTAAATTAGCTATAATGCGCCAAAGCACTTCCGTCACAGACAGACAGACAGACGGACACTGGCATCATAGCATAAGCGCGAGATGTATATATTACATCTCGCGCTAAAAATAGCATACAATGACTGTACTTAGTGGAAGCTCACAATCATAAATACATGTGTTCCAGTAATACTCGAGCAGTAACTCCACGACGTTATACTTCAACGTTCAGATCAGATCCTTGAAGTCCGCGGCGTTTCAGCTTTTCTTCATTCTTGAGGTTGGCCGGTTGCGTCCTCGTATGCCACACGAGAACCTACACTCAACATTCAGATATTACCGGACGTGATGATGTGGTCATTTGTTAGGGCACTGGAATCAGACAGCTGGCATCAACGCCCCATCCCTCAGGTGCAGTCTCGTAATATTCAAAGAAAGAATGACGCCACCGGACGATTCTCCATGGTTGGCATCAGTGGTCTGATTTCCCGTCAATGCTTTGAACACGTTGAATTGGTGACAAGAAAAGCATCCAGCCTGTAAAAATTCTGAGTCGCTTGTCCGCAAGATATACATACTGGTCCAGGAATTTACACATCCTTAAATAAATTGCTGATAGGCCTTGCAATGTTTAGTAATCCATGCATATACACAGACAAAGAAACTGATCACTCTATATAACATCAATGTACATGTTAAATTTATGCTAATGTCACTATAGTCATATTTTGAGACTAGTGATTGGGCCCATTCTATGGGGCCATAGCGGTCCCCTCTGTCACACGTTGTTGTTGTTGTCGTAGACATCGATGCGCAGGCGGCGTGCAACAGTGGCGGTGTGTGACAGTAGCGACACCTGGTGAATGGCAATGTAAAATTAGGGTGTGCGGCGGCTCTCAGTGGTGAATGGACCCAACATTTTTCAAATGCTTCGTGTTTTTCCTATAAAATAATTGATTCTACACAAAGGCAGAAGTATGATCGGCCTCGTTCATGACAAAAGAGTGCACAGAAACATTCGCAATAAGCATAACAACAGTACGTACAAGTCTTATCTCAAGAAATAGATTCAAAGTCAGTAAAATAAAGTAAACATACTGTGCTTTTATTCATTATTCACCTCTAAAGCACTCAGGTGTGACATGAGTTAACAAGCAATCACACAGTTTTACCTGTCATCCACACCTGCATCCATAGATGGAATGAACCATACCTGTCTCTACTCTCCAGCCACACAGCATCATCATCCTTTGGCTGGTATTTATTTTCCATCCCGCCAAGGGTAGGAGGCTGAGTTCTTGGTTAGGATACCGAACTGGTATGTCTGCTGCCAAAGATGGTGATCCATCCCAGTACAAATTGGACCCAACAAAGAATAACTTCATTCATCGGCCATCGGGCATTTTCAGTTGCTGGCTCCTCGGTCTGGAATTCTCGGCCGTATTTCATCCGGGACCCGGCGATCAGTGCAGACTGTTTCAGATGTTTACATAAATAATATCTGTTCCCTCGATACTCGTGCATTCAGCACGTTAGAGATTCTTGACGATAACTGCGCTATATAAATTTACTTACTTACATACTTGCTTAGTCATCAAGACCAACTCTGTGTACTGTATGAACAACCAAGTAGTATTTTATCACGTGAGGGAGATTACTGCCGTAGTAAGATGAGATACTGAGTACATATTGAGTACACACCTCGGTGCAGTTGTTGGCTCTCGGCTCGAGGTCGGTGAGGTTAACTAGCTGACTTAAGAAGAAGCTCTCCTGTTCGCCGCGTGACACGCTGTAGCTGAACTCGGCCGAGCGACGGTTCATCAACAGCCGAGTGTTGACGGCAAAGCCAGCCATGTCCAACGCAAACCGGCGATGAGGCTTCCACGCGGTGAACCAGCCGACCACGTGGCCGGTGTCGTCAACCACCGGCCGCTCGTAGCGGAGGTAGCCGGCAAGGCCGACCGGCCACACCGACACCCGCAGTGTGTGTCTCATCTATGCACAACATAGTAGCATGATGCACAAAGTGCCACAGAACATACAGGAATTAAATTAGCTAATTAGCTGTTGTCACATAGTCAAGTTTTAGTTGTGATAAATGATAAATAAGCAGTACACAAATTTATAGATATACCGCTGTCAGATGTCACTGATGCTT
>Ga0209782_1000774_pt1 | contig 15013 bp, 10 predicted proteins | sample WorMetmaBAHAMAS1_FD_187390 | JGI IMG/M metagenome (GOLD analysis project Ga0209782, IMG submission 187390) | Marine gutless worms symbiont microbial communities from Max Planck institute for Marine Microbiology, Germany - Inanidrilus... | ecosystem: Host-associated > Annelida > Digestive system...
TTGTTCGTACAGAATACGTTAAGTTATACAATATAACGTAACAGATTTTAACAAAAAAACTGTTAAATAATTTAAATTTTTATGGATTAATGAATTAATTTATTTGTTAAAAATTACAGCCTTACTATCTTTTATTAATTCATGCAGTAGGCCAAGTTAAGTTGACTGCTCAATTACTTAACTAATAGATCACAGTAACAGAACTCAGCTATATTACTAAATAACACACCAGTGATATATATTTTATGACACAGATAATGTTGCAACCTATAGAAATCATGCATACTTCAGCATCACTGGCTGACGGTCGGCCATATCTAATATTCTCCAGAACCGTCGTTGCAAAAAGTACCGGTTCCTGTCGACAAAATACACACATTTACCAACAGTTCTACTTCTGTGAAGCAACGGACAATTCGCTTGGCTGTTTTGTCACATGATGGTCTCCATCAATGTAGTTGCTCACAGTCCAGTACTAGGACGTTCGACCACCGTTGGATGCTTGAACCAGTTTCATATGCAATGAGTCAATGATGTCAACTCAGCCTGGCCATCCACCATGGTAGACACAATAAGTACTGGTACTAGCCAACAACGGGAGTAAACAGAGCATTCTGCACATCCATGGCTTCAAAGCATACATCTGTATCACATATAGCTGCAGCCGAGAACTACATAACCACAGATCAGTGCTGCCCTATGCTCATTCAGCTCAGGAAGGACTCGGCTCTTTTTTCATGGTCACTTGTACTTCAGCTGCTAAACATAAATATGAAAAAATTAAGACTCTGTTCAGTATTTCACACACAACACACAAGACAGAATGTTGCTGGAGTTAGTTCCCTTCAGTGCTCTGACACTGCTGGTTAGGTGAGAGCAAGAACAACCACCGATTATCCCAAAGGTTCTGTTTTGGAACAGGTGGATGCCTAGTTCCAATCGACTGAGTCACGGTTTTACATTCCCTTGACAAAAATAAGTCATTCTGGAGACAACACACTTCCCAGCAAATCTCTTGGCTAGTACTGCAAAAACACAACCCAACACGATGAAACAATAAGCACAAAAACCTACGCTAGCACAAAAATACAAACATAGGCAAAAAACACAAAAACAACCTAAAAGTAAGTCGTTGACAGTCAACTGCTCACGTGTGTGTGAATATCACTGTGTACAACTGTCAGACACGACACAGCACACAACCAATTGACATGCCTTTGCCTGGAAAACAATTGACAAAACAGCAAGAGTATGTGTTGACCTGGTTAATAAAGCCGATGACTCGACCTCGTAACCAGGTCGGGTCAAGTGACCGGAGGTCATGTCCATCTATTGTGATGCATCCCACATCCACGTCGTAGAATCGTTCTAGTAAACTGGTTACCGTTGACTTGCCTGAAACAACCGCATTAGACTAACGGTACTTAATGATATCATACTTCATGACATACTACACTGTGAACCAAAAAAACAGGACACTAAACTTTGTCCGTAACTTCGCCAAATGCTAACCGATTTTCAAAATTCTTTCACTGTCATACTCATTAGCAAATTTGCAATACTCAACATTAAACATTCCACCACATCTTAGTTGCGTAGCACACTACCTTGTAAAATCTTTGTGTTTAAAAATTGCCATGCTTAATGACTGAGTGCAGCAAACTCGAGCACTCACAAAAGTTGTAGAGAAATACCTGTTAGTTTGACGACTACTGACACTGAAGTCAAAAATAATACGGGTAGTGACAAAACAAAAGCAAAAACAGTTTCTGTTTGTCATAGGTAAGTTACGATTTAGTTTACTAACTAGAAAACAGTCCTCAATTGAGGGTCGAGGTCCCACCAACTGCATTTTGACCTCAGATTTTGACTTTTGCAGTTTGACCTTGACCTCTGACCTTGACCTTCAATCCCAGAAAAGCTATGGTCATGACCCAAACACACGCAAAAAGGTCAACGTCAAAGGTCACTTGCTTCAAAAGTTACAGTGAAAACAGACGGACGGACAGACAGACAGAAGCGATTGCATAACCTCAGGTTCTCACGCGGTTGGTAAATATACAACGTGATATGTTGCCAAATTATCACTATATAAAACAGATAAAACCAGCATCAGTACACCTCTGACAGCCAATGTTTGTAAGACATACATGTTTATTGCAAGCCATGTGTATTGTCAGACCAACTGACCGATTAGCAAATGGAAAGAGAAAAATTGCTATACTAATGGTAGAAACAGCCGAGCATGAATAGTTCAATCATTCCCCCATCTCAAACATGGTTCCTTGGGCCGACAAGTCTGCCTATCAGACAGCATCACAACACTGACAGACACACAAAACCGTCCTAAACGGACGATTTAATTGACGAACTGCCGGCGGAAAAACGACATCTGAGTAAATTGATCATTATCTGCCGAATTTAATGCCGGATTAAATTAACGGGAGATTAATTTGCTGTGGAAAAACCAGACCTAAGCAAACAAACCAAGAGACAAAGAACAGCAACTAACCACTTCCCGACAAGCCGACGAGAGCGACAACTCTTCCAGCGGGAATCTCCAGATTGAAGTCATTCAGAACTGTCTGTTGTGGACGTGTTGGATAAGTGAATTTCACCGACTGGAACTCAACGGAACCTGCTAGACTGTGAAACGGAATTTTCTGACCGCCGGTCACCTGAATTGTTGGCTTCAGCATCATGTACTGAAAAACATCACAGTTTCCTATTCGCTACAATACCCATCGGGATCACTGCATTTAACTTTCAGCCTTATATCACAGTCATTATTTATTACTTCAACAGTCACATCAAAATTTAGTGGTAATATTTCAAATATAATGAATGACACAGACACATTTGCTAAAGACCACTAATAGGAAGTCCTATACCGTATCTCAACCGATAATCAAGTGACCTTTAATGGTCCAGTTTTCTGTGACAATGAGTGACTGTGACTTCTTATTAGCTTATAAGAACAAATAGTAATGACGATGACAAAGATACTCAATTAGTCATTATCATTATTATCATTATTTGTTTTAGTCCACCAGCACAAAGTTACAGGCAAAAAAAATTAAACAAAAGCTGCATTGAATGGTAAATGAATACTCAAAACTGCAACAAAGCAGACACACATTTGTTAAAAATCACTGCAATTTATGTCCAAACAATATAAAATATGTACCTCGAAGACACGACTACCAGCAGTCATGCCATTAACTGCCAGACCAAACAGCACAGACAGTTGACCCAGTGACCTACATCATACATAGGCTCTTCAACTAGTAAATATCACATCGCATAGAACTGTTACCACTAACACTGCTACTACTTTTCAGCTTCGGTAAACCAGTCTAGTTTTCCAGGTTCCAACTAATCACTCTATTATGTTGCATATACAGTTACAGCTAACTTAGTGACCCACATATCAGACAGCACACTAATTTACCAGTAAACAAGTGAAATCTTGTCAATTAGTGTAACAAGAAGCATTTGAAAAATGTTGGGCCCATTCGCCACAACGAGCCGCCTCACGCCCATTCAGCAGATGTCGCTAGCGGTACTGTCACACGCCGCCTACGCATCGATGTCTACGACGACGACAACGACGACGACGACGACAACGCGTGACAGAGAGGACCGCTATGGCTCCATGGAATGGGCCCAATAACTAATATGACATATGACCACAGTGTAGTAAAGCTGTAAGAATAACCATTTCAGTTGTAACAGCTGACTTAGAGGCTGCAGTGGCAGGGAAACTCCATAACTGACCCACGAGAAATTATACATTTTCATCGACAATATAAGCCCATCGTTTCAAAATTCAAAACGATCATTACATTGGGTGCTTTCTGGCAAACAAGGAAATAATAATGTTCAAGTATTTAAAAAAAATTACAGACAAACATAATGACACTGTCACAATGGCCATATGCTACTGCAGTTCCCAATAAATATTTAAAAGAACAAAAGAGAAAGTGATATTAACAACAAGAATCTTACCTCTGAATAGTCTGCGTGGCAACCATGAAAGACATGAGATCGCCTGCTGTGATCTCGTTCTGTGACATCAGGTATCCGCCGGCATACAGAGCACCAAGCACCAAACCTACAGCAATATGATGACTCCAGTATTTCAGTTCAGAGCAACTTCCATCAATCGTACGAGTGAATCTTAACCTTTCAGCATTGGTACTACGACTACAACTCACACTACCAACATAACCACCACCAGTATGCTACTGTATGTTTGTATCCAACCAGACTGACTTCACACATTCCTCGCCGTTTGCCATTTCTTCTGAGCATATCTGGTTTTGAAGTGGAGGATTCCAAACCCAGAGGTAGACCAAAGAGAACTTGGAGAGAGATTGTGAAAAAAAACTGTCAAACATGCAGACTAAATCGGAAGGACGCTAAGGCTCATATAAGATCTAGGAAGTTGATAAAGGATGGAATTGATGATCATGAAAGGTGCGAGTGGGTGAATGTTTCTTCGGGTACTGGCTCGCTCAGGTTATCCTGGATAAAGAGCCATAAAATGCATGTTGTTACATCAGGTGAGGCAAGGTTTCCAAAACAATGCGCTTTTTTTCAAATCTACTTTTAGTATGCAGCTCTAATGCATTACATTGGTTGTAGTTTTATATTTGCATACTGTGTGTCTGTCTTTTTGTCTGTGTTTTTATTCTGTATGGCTGCATTTATTGCAAAATAAGCTACATATAAGTAAAGCAGATTTATACAGGCCAGATGCTTGTCGTCCAACCAAAGTGTCTAATCACTAAAGGGAATCTGGGTTCCTCAATCCCATGACTCAAACATTCATTGAACTCTGTACCGACAGTGATGGATTAGATAACAGACTGAGCAGTTATGCTAGATTCTCATCTTGTTCTACATCCAACTAAGTTGCTAACTGTACTCTAAAATCAAGTAAATTCAGCCTCCTACATCTCAGGTAAATGAAAAATGAGCAACAGCTTAACTGTTTCATGTTGTGAGTGCTTTATTGTCATTTATTCCAACCAGCTCATTGTGCGTCACTGCAAGCATAGTAAAGTCTTTGCAGGTAGCAGTTTTTCGGCACTCATTCAACTCAGATTAATGTGAGCTACAGCGTGCATGCACTATTTGATATAGGTTGCTGGGCACTGGTACGTCTGGTGTTGCTGCTGTACCAATAACTTTCTGATAGATAGCACATGTTATACACCATAGTACAGCTAATAATGTGTTGCGTAGGCCACCACATGGCAACTAACTTGACCTCTGACACATACATGGACAGTCATACAATGATACAGACACGAACCATTCAGTGCCATGTTAGACAGTCCCTGAAACAGTCCAACGCCAACACCCAGCCACTGGTTGAGATGTGACGAATGTCTCACCTCGTCTTCAAACAATCTGAAATAATAGTTCAACATTCACTTGCTATTACTACAATTGACTACTGAAAAATTTCTGAACAACTACAGCTACCCACAGTCGTGTACCAACACCACATCGCATAGTACTACTGTTACCACTACCACTACCACTGCTTCTACTTTTCAGCTTCGGTAAACCAGTCTAGTTTTCCCGTTGTTCAAACTAATCACATATGTCTGGATATAATCTCACAACTGTCATACACAACCTAGCACAGAACAGTACTGATTATCTTCCTACTTAAGCTTAAACAATCATCATAGGTCAGAAGATGTCTATTAGAGGGGATGGGGGTTATTACGTTGTTAGCAGTACTAATAATGTTATCAACATTCCTGTCACTATTGTGCACTGTATAAATTCCACAACAGTAAATAATGCTACAAAAGATACATTGTAACCAACCTCACTAACCATTTGACAGCAACAATATCAATCCAACTTGACATACACAGTTTCCATTAAAATGTTTCCAGACAGTTAACTTATGTCCATCAGCAAAATTTAAACAATTTGTAGAATGAAAGTTGACAAATACATGACATGCAAGTATAATACAAAACAGAAAATATGAACATGGCTAATGGCTGTAAATCAGCATAGTGAACCTGGTTTCAGTTGCCTCCATTGCAAAAGCCCGAACAGTTCGAACATTGCCGATTGCTTCATCAGCAACTGCCGTTGACTTAGCAACCTAGACACAGCCATATGCTGCAATATTTACATTCAGCATGCAATATATGCATGTCTTCAGTGCTATGACACTAATTATCACGTGTCAGGAAGAGCATCCAGCTGTAAAAGCTGGCTGTAGAAATCCTGCAATGTTTAAAATGTTTTATATAAAAGAGATACCTTTGGTACCTAGCATAAGCTATGGAAATATGAAAAGCACACACACATCAGTTTAATGGGTACCGGGTATTTGAAATAGCTGGTTTCCATTTAAACCTGATGGTCAATGGTACAAATTGTTTGTGCAGCTGGTTACTTTTTTACTGAAATTATTCACTGGACCTAGTTCCTAATTCATCTCCAAAACCAGTGAAAACAGTCCAGTTGAACAAAAGCTACAAGCTGTAGTAAACATCAGCAAATACAGCATGAGTCTGCCATCAGAATGTATAATAATCACCTGTGACATACAGCAACAGATGTAGGTGGGTTTGGCCATCTAGCAGCCAAGAGGCCTGATGCAATGGCACAAGTTAACATGAAGCTGGACATTACATACAACTACGTACTAAATCAAACCTGAACAGCAAACCACACTGCTTTTATCACCAAGCAGCAATAAGTGAGCATTTCAGGCTATAATTAATATTTTTAATTAAACGACAATGCAGACAACTTTTCGGTCAACAAATGTCCATTACTGGTGGGTGAAGCATATGAATGTAACATGACAGTAAATTCACTGGAGCCATGAATCACAGAATAACTGTCATTGCAGCCTAGAATATATAACACGCTTGCATGAAGCAGATGCATGAAACCTGTGCTTGTGAAGTTCTTGAGAGCTGCCTCAACACGGAACCAAGCAAGCTGCCGACAGTAACGATGGCGGTGACAACGACGGCCATCAGACCCGTCAGCTTCGGTGAAATTACGAACATCGACGCCACACAACCAAATGCCTAACATATGATATAGTAAAAGTAAAAGTTGAAATAAAACCTGGCCATTATTTACTCTTGAGTGATATAGAATAGATGCCAAATATTTGACAGCATAGCGTAACAGCAATTTTTGAGACGTGGTGTGATCTATAATCATTAGTTTACTACAATTTTTCTGTCATGTCTCACTCACAGTAATAAAATTTTGAACATCAGTCAACATTTGGCACAGGTAATGACAAGAGAGATGTTGCAACTTTCTTCATTTACAGGGGCAATGGCTTGGGTTAGTGTGCCACCCTGTACATTAAAAAGTTCTGGAAGCAGTAAAATGTTGATATTATATACATGTAGATGTACATACAAGGCAGAAAATGCAACGTTCAAAGATTTTATAATAAAATGTGACAGCCTCATGCCTACCTGAGAAACTAATCTCAAAAAACATGTTATACATTGACAAAAATTATACAAGCCGAAAGAGAGAAAGAATGTAAGCCTAGTTATCAGTATTAACACAAGAATAAGCTTACAAATCACCAGCAAAGTACATTATTTAGTGAAAAACAAATGGAGAAATAAAAAAAAATATGAGGTACCTGTGCAGCACTACGCAGACCTTGAGATATACACAGCTTAAACGAACTCTTGAAGTCTTGAACATCCGTGGACAGCCTGCATAGATTACCAATGTGATACAAAAACAGATGCATAAATGGAGATAAATATATTTATCTCCATCCATGCATATATATAATGACTAACAAGTTTAATGACAGGCATCTGGAGAAGAGTACAATATTAATCAATATCATCATAAATATAACAACAAGCATTTATATGAGGACTGTGATAAGCAACACAGTTTTCTACACAACTGGCATAACACAGAATAAAGGCTGTATGTGCAAATGAAAATAACTGTAGTGACGTGCCTGCTGACAATTTCTCCTGTCTTGTTAGAATCAAAGAATGCAATGTCTTGCACAATAACTGCGGCAAACAACTGACACCGAAGTCGTGCTGCCATTCGCTCACCAAATGAAGACAACAGAGAGATATATCCACATGTTAATAAACCCTGCAACAAATCTATGTAATAGACAGACACCCAAGACAATCTATCTATCAAATATATGTAATAATAAAATATGAATGTTTGAATGACTGCTCTACAACAACAACAACAACAACAACAACAACAACAACAACAACAACAACAACAACAACAACAACAACAACAACAACAACAACAACACACATTTAACAACCCTTTGTCTGGGACTACCCGGGTAAGCTGGTACCAGAAAGGTGAAACCATCTAGCTTTTACTGAAGCAAGAGACAGTGGGTGGCAGTGGCATCATCTGAACCATATGCAAATCATCACCTTACTCCAGACAAATGACCATGCCATCACAGCCACCACTTAGTTTTTACAGGCCGGATGCCCTTCATGCCACCCAACCAATGGCATCAAAGTACGGGTCAAAAACACTATGTCAGATGCAAAAGCAGAGTGAATACAAACAACAAATAAGTAACAAAAGCTCAACTCCATGGCATACAGTAACTGTAATTATAACTGCCTTGGAAAGAAAAATATATTCAGTTCATATTTCATACATGAACACTCACATACAGGATTGTGAAATATAATGAAACAAAAAACAGACAGATTGATGCATATATTGCTTTCAGTATTTTTATACTGTTGGTTTGGTGACTGGAATGACATCTGTCTATAAAGATCTGCTTCACATTTCCCTATGATTTATTTTTAGGAGACCAGGCCTAACATGAAGTAATAACAAATGGCTGACTGTATAAAACCTGAAAATACAGTCACAGAAAATCTATTTCTACAGGTAAGAGCATCTGGCATGAAAAAGTGTTCCAACTATCCACAAACTTTCAAACCTGAAGTAATTCTAGAGAATTTCTAGTAAACAAAGCCAGTTAAACACATACTGAGTGCCATCACAAAACACAATAGTAAGAGCTGAGAGCTCACCTGCAAGGCATACATGCTGACAAGCTGTAACGCTGGCTGCTTAATGTCTTCCAAGAATCTAGAACAGCTGTCTTTAGTTGCTGAATCTGAACTTGCATACTTGCTAAGTACATTAACCAGGCTGCCAATAAGCAACGGAATGCGAATGTTGATAAATGCTACAGCCAATGCACTCTAAACACACAAAAATATTGCTCTGCTCTTTTAAGCAGCCGTGTGATCTCAACAGAAGACCAAGGTCTCAGCTCTCGAAAGCACTCAAGTTCAGTTCTAAAGATCTGGTGTCAAGGACTTGGTCTCAATGCTAAGGAATGTTATCAAATTTTGATACCACTCCTCAATTAGGCCTACTTGTTAGTTCTTAGCATTGTTTGCCATTTTCGAGTGGACTATTGGATGTGTGCAACTGAGCTGTTTCCTATTCATGCTGGTGTACAGAACCGTAAAACTAGTTTACAATGTTTTCATCAAGAAAACCGAATCCAAACTGAAACCTAGGGTTTTGCCAATAACCTACCAAAAACTACTGTTAGTTAAATTTTGAAACAATAGCAACACTAGAAAGCCCCATTTCAGGTTTACTGTGTATGCTGTCAATAGTATTTATTATGCTAATTGGAAATACCACTTAAAATTTAAGATAGTGTGACAGGTCAGTAGAAATGGCAGACAGTGGATTCTATGCAGGCAATAAAACCCCTTCTTGTTGTTGTTCAGATTGTAGACACGTTAGTACATATTAGGCCTACGCATACAGAAGTCATGTTACAGTTCACAGGACTAATGCATGGTGGTCAACAGTGTATACTCTTCCTTGATAATGATGGTCCTTTGGTGGAAACCATATATGATAAGCAATCATTTGCTTAAAAGAAATCACTGATTCAATTCCGATTTTTCTTTACGACTACAGTGTAATCGTAAAAATTGTTACAGCACTATAAAACAGTTAAATGAAGAATATGACAGACTGGACATACCAAAATGGCTCCTAGCAAGTACCAAATGTCTGGCAACAAAAGTTTCAAGAATTCTCTCCATGGAAACTGATGCTCTTTATCTCCACTACTGGTTTCTGGTTCAACAGTTCGAGTCCATTTCTTTGCATGACACAATACTGGCAACTTCCAGTGCAGTCTTGCGCACAATGAACCAGCAATTAATACTGAGCCACACAATGCCAGTGATGAGCTTCTGCTCAAACAAATCCGGACATTGCTGTAATATTTAAGTGCTCTGCTGCAATTTGTTCTCACGGAGAAACGTGTCGGTCGAAAAATTCCAAAGACAGGCGTTGTTATGCCAACAGTAAACCTGCTGATAAAACGAACAACAAATTCAATAATATAAACCTACAAAGCAGCTTCCGAAACCCATAGCTGCAAACTAGGCTAACTACATTAAATGTCATAACTTATTAACTTCAATCCACATGGTAGTTTAAGATTCAGTGCATTTTGTTAGTAAAAAACAGTGATTCTCATCACACATACTATACTACTATACAGAAATTCCATTCAGTGTGCTGACTATGCTTGTTACATGACAGAGACATATGACCTGTGAAAACCAGCTCCCATTATTATTCCCAGTGGTTCTCTTTCAGAGGACATGCTGGAAGGCTTAAGTGAGTAACCAACTGCTTTGGTATCAATGTAAGATCTTCGAAAGATGTAAGATAATGGAACAGTTAATATATCTGCGCAGTTTTAAAAAAATGAAGATGAACAGCATTTGGGCCAGGTGACTTTGTAGGATTTAACATACATAACTTCCTGTAAACAACATCCTCTGTAAACAAATCTCTAACCACCTGATCCTTACACGATGGTGTATAATCTGATATAAGAATCTTTAAGTTCAGCGTTCCATGATCTACAAATGCTTGCTGAAATTTATTACTCAATATACCAGCTGCTTCTTTATCATTCTTGGACAGCACGCCGTCTTACAAGACTCTTTACTGTAACAACACTGCATTGTTTACTTCGCACATATTTGTAGAACATACTTGGGCTCCTTTTCATCTGCTTTACAATACGTATCTGACACTGAGCTTTATCTTTTCTGATACTGCTAACTACCGCATTTCTTCCAGCTTTGTATACTGAAAATCGTTAGCCACTTCTACTACTGACATAATCCAACCATGCCTTCTACCTTTTCTTCACTGCAGGCTGCAGCTCTTGTGTCATTGGACAACCATGGTGATAATAAAGTGTTACTTAAAGTCGACTTGTACAAATCAACTTCAAAAGTAACTTGATCTGTCTAAATTCAACTTGGAGTCAGTTGAGGTAAAACAAAGCGACCCCACTTGACTTGAAATGCCGAAGTCGACGTTTTGGGGTCGACTCCCAGATCTAGTTAGTTAGCAGAGATGTTGCGCTATCAAGCATGTTTTTAAACATTAAAACTAACAGGCTTTTGGAAATTACCTGAAACACGAATTTTTAATACAGAATGCCCTACACACTAGCCATGACATCTTTATTTGTTATACTAAAAAGTTTGTTTACAAAAAAACCACACCCACAATGCTACAATTAGGGATGCGCCTATCGTATAATTGTAAAGCATGTAAACATTTCCTAAAGAACGTTTACACAATTTACACGAATATTGCAGCCAGTAACAAAGCGAAAATGCGTGCAATAACGTCATTTAATTTGTGGTCACGATACGATCTTCATGTTGTGAAGCAAGATGGAGTATTGTGTAAACTCTGAAGTAGTAAAATCATTAATTTTATTCTCGTTGTCAGTTGCGGCTTGGCAGCGAAACGCCGTCGTAAGACAGGTTATTGCACGTTATTGTCACTGAATGCAACTGTGCAAGTAAGGTGAGCCTAGCGGTAAGCTACTTGTACTTCATTTTTTTTCTTACTGTCAATTATTTTTAACACCTATTTTTTGCCTTCACCTCCTAGCTGTGAATATGTGATGCATACTGGTACGTTCATCAAAACTATATACCGGTAGTTATATAAACGATTCATATCGAATAACTTGCCATTACCCATCTGTTCTGTGCACAGTTTGGACCTCTTCAAATCCCGCCTTAAAACCCATCTCAATTTACTGGGTGTTAACATGCCCTTTGCCACCTATCCTAGTGACTGTATCTCTTATTCAAGCCATTGTGCTTTACCACTGTGTGCATTATAAATGTGTCTACAGATAAGACATTTTCATAAATGTAACAAAATTTTAAATACCAGTTGTTACTTCTATTAGGTTGCATCACCTGCGGGCAGCAGCGACTGTGTAGCTAATGTTTTGGTCACACAAATAAACTGTGCAAAAAGGCTGAACAGACTGATATGCCATTTGCAGAGGCATGCTCGAGTGAGCCAAGGAACCATGTGTTACATGGGGTCCAGATCCCCGTATAAATAAGCATTTTTGAGGGTAACATGTCACCCCCAGTCTCTACAGATGACTGCATGCTGCTTAGTAAATGCACATTTCATTAGAAAACTGTCCTCGATTGAGGATCAAGGTTTCACTAACCACGTTTTCAAACTGAAACCCTAACCCAAACCTTGACCTTCAATCCTATGAGCTAAGGTCATAACCGATACACATGCAAAAGGTCAAGATCAAAGGTTCAAAAGTTAAGAGTGGAAACAGACAGATGGACAGACAGACAGGCAGAGGTGATTGCACTACCTCCCATGCTTATGCGGTTGGTCATTCGCGAGATGCCGCCTGCAGATTACACATTCACTGTGCATACTGCTCCAGCCATTGCTGTTGCTTTGTTATCTAATGTGACCATGAACTTTAACTGACTATCCTGGCCTTCAACTGCGAGTTTTTCTCTATGCAGGTACCATTTAATAAAACAGCATGTCTAATATCAAGGACTCAGATGATTTAGCTACTGTTTGGAAACACTGACTGTCACAACTCACATACATACACAGGACTAGGTGCTCTACAGACTACATGGACCATTAATATTGTCGGCAAATTCTGAATTAGCATTGATTGCTTTCGATATATTATGAAACAGCATAAACAACAGCAATATGATCAATTCACTGTAAATAGTATTCAGTTCTGCATCATGTGAAGATCAGTCACTATCACAGCTACAGCAAGCATCATCCAGTTGCACATCTGTCCTACAATGCACAATCATCAAGCTTAATTATTAATTATATTGCTAAATGTAACAATCTGTCCCTTTTGAAAATACTGAATCTGTGTCCAGTAAGGTCATGGGAGTCTCAGATGTAGCACACGTTAACCGGGGACTGCACAAGTTTTTCATGCCACCCATGTTTTATCAATAAATGGAATACTTCAATACCATACATTCACTGCTGGTAAAGAATAGTTTTTTGACAAGCAAAGAGTCAACTGCCTTATAAAATTTAATCCTGCAGAGTTGAGTTGGGACATTTGCAGTCAGCACAATACTGACAGATAGTAACAACAATACTAGACAACGAGACACACAACTACAAGAAGTTGTATGTGCAGACTGTGGAGTGCTATACTACTTACTACTTCTGCCGAGTTAGAATGATCCGCAAAAAACTGGACCTTACCGATTCAGTAATTTTGTGTCACCTGGAACAGCTGAGTCAGTACCTGGCCCAGTAGTAACTAATGGCAATGAAATGTGCCATGTTTCCTGCAGCTGATGGTGGTAATTAGTTGGTAATCCAATCCTGCAGTAGTGTGACTGATGACATTAGCACTAGTTCATCTATGTACTGATCATCTTCAGCATGTAGAGCAACCACCCATGTTGACAACAATGAACAATCTCAAAGAAGACATGCTGCAAACACTAATTACTGGTGCTGTTGGACCAGAGCCAATCTACAAAAACAGACTGGCACCGATTCAATCTCAGTGGATCGGATGTGGTTCGGAATCAGTACCAATATCTGTTATAAGTGAAACCGATGTTTTTATTAGCCAAATGTCCACTCAACTCTCAGTGTCAAAGAATAAAGGAGTGGTAAAGCAGTAACTCTAACCAGTGGCCTGGTCTCAGCCCTTCTTCATCCACCACTAGACTTCTGCTCCCTTTATGCTGATTCTGGGTTGTCTAGTGAATGTAATAATTTAATCCACTGTCAGTGCAATGTCGAAGAGACCACAAAATGTCGTCTGATCATACAGATCTTAGTTGACAATAACAACAGCTATAACTGCAAAAAAACTAAAATGTAAACTGTGGTGTTAACTTATGTATACTTAAAATATTTAAGACATACTAGTACATACCGACTGACTAAGTCTTCTTTCTGGCCACACTTTCCACAAACCTGTTGTTCGTCAGAACATGGCTTGCATATTGTAAAGTATGAATTTTTGACAGCTTTGTTTCCACATTTCACACTAAAAATAAATAAATATATACTATAATTTTACATTACCAATTAACATTACAGGTAATACAGGATTTAAAATAAAAGGAATAAATTCAGGCAGTTGATACCTTTGCTTACCAATAAGGATAATTCATTGATTGTAAGAGGAAGAATGTACGGCAGTTGTATGCAAAGTACTTACTAAGTTGCATGGAAGTGAGACATGGCCTGTAAAAAAACAACATGAGGTGGCACTTCAGCTGGCAGATATAAGAACAATCACATCGATGTCTGACATTAAGGTAAAAGATAGAATTAAAAGTAAAAAGATGAGAGAGAGACTATGAATAGATGACAGCATAGAACAAAGACGCCGGGGTGCCGGACCATCTACATCATCTAGGCTTTGTGGTTATTTGGGAAGAGGCTGCGTCGCCACCCTAAAAATGTGCAACTGTTATCACTTGCTGAATCTGCGTGCATAAACCAATCCAATTGTATCCAACCGTAAGTCGTATACGCTCTATTGAATGGCGATACTGTATCACCATTCAATAGAGCATATACAACTGATACATCTGTGACGTATTGCAGATATATTGGAGAG
>Ga0209782_1000776_pt1 | contig 15007 bp, 7 predicted proteins | sample WorMetmaBAHAMAS1_FD_187390 | JGI IMG/M metagenome (GOLD analysis project Ga0209782, IMG submission 187390) | Marine gutless worms symbiont microbial communities from Max Planck institute for Marine Microbiology, Germany - Inanidrilus... | ecosystem: Host-associated > Annelida > Digestive system >...
CCCCAGTTCACCTTCAGCACTGCACCAAGGGGGGTCGGTAGAAATCCCCCAGTACCTTCTGTACCTGTAGCACTGCACCAGTGAATAAATGTCGTAAGTTTAAATGTAGGCTAACGCTATGATGGGGCGTTTCAACATCTACTGTTAATATTTTCTATCACTACTGGACCACATTGTTGCTCTATTAGTGAGTTCATTATCCAGATACTGGGTAGCTGGGCTCCCCAGTCTGTGTTTGCAGTGAGTGTGAGACAACCATGACTGGTCTGCAGCATCATTAATGATTGCGACAGCTGGGGGTCACGGTCATCGTGAATAGCAGTCTGGTCTAATTGCAGTAGTATTGACACCACCGATACTGAAACTAGCAGTAACAGTTCATTGTCAGTCCTGCCCCAGCTCAGCATCTCTGGTCAATGCAGTGGAAGCTTGCCGGCTGCTGCTGCAGACGATGATGACGGATGGCTGTACTCCAAGCCTGAGGCCTTCAGGTTCCACCATCCGTGAGGAGATGTGCAGTGCATATGCAGTGTGAGCTTTGAAAGAGATTAGTAGATTACTGCAGTATGCCGCCAAAACATAATCAGACCACATTGGACATCTTTTTTAACCAGCTGGGAAAGACGCGACGACTCGATGACGAAAACGACGATGACGAGCCAGAGCCACGTCAAGTTCGGGTCCGCTGCTGACCTCCCCCCCCCCACAGTTAACTTTTGGCAATTCTCACACTGTAAAACGCGTAACGACGGTATAAAGTGCGTAATGGAAAAGTGCGTACCGCGTAACTGCGTAACGGCTGGTAATTTAGTCATACCCATCTGAAGAACGGTTTCTGCTAGAGCTTCCGTCATCTCGCGCTATCCTAACCACTGCTAGGCCCTCTTGTTTATCCCGGCTTTAATTTTGATTGACTTAGTACTAGCCAAGAGACTGGCAGTGAAGAGCGTCCCCAAAATGACCTATTTGGTGTCAAGTGGGACATCTCAATCAGTCAACTCTACGGTCTACCCCAGAACTGTTTTCACATTGACATACAGATGACTATTGTTTCTTTTGAGTATATCTAAGTTTTGTTTTTAATATATTTTCCTTTATTAATTTTATTTTCTGATTCTGTGCATGACTATATCCGAGCTGTTAAGCACATCATCTCTTATTTCATCTTAAATTTCATAATATCATAATTTGTGTCGATGGACTGTAATCCCTGCCGAATTTACAATTTCGTAATTGAACGAATCCCAATCCAAGATTTCGAGTCGGGTCCCATGTAATTGTAAACCTTTAACGATTACTTACTTGAACTGCAAGTGCGTGCGTAATCCTAGAATATTTATTAACTTTGGTAGCGAAGGCACTTTGTTTACAAATGGCGGCGGTAGTTGGTGAGAAGTTTAGCGTGAGTGATTACAACAGACGTCTAGGAAATCGACTAATGAACACGGTCGGTGCAAATGATAACTCGGTTAAAGAATCGCTTGCTGATGATTGTCAACTCATGCCTGGTATACAGCTGGACAGTGTTCGCTCGTTCTGTGGTCTGCCTGAAGGAGACATTCATGTAACTCCAATTATTGTCGATTTTCGCAGCTTATTACTGAGTAAAACTGGAGTGGAAATCGTTAAAGGCGTGAGTTACTTATGTATAAGTATTTACTAGTAGAAACCGGATAATTTTATTGTTTACCGGTACATATCTTGTAGCAAGTTTATGGGAAATATTTGTTATTTATGTTACTAAACTACCCCTGCCTTCAATTGACAGCAGCTCAGCTATCAGCTATTATTTGTCTGGAAGCTTGGAAACATTATCAGAACTGCTCTGTGTTCTGTTATAGTTGTGTAACTGGGAGCACATTTAGGATGACAGATAGTAATGCATGGAATAAGTACTGTACATGGTTTTATGTTTTTATTGAGAATTATTTAGTAATTTTCACGGTATCAAAAATAAAAAAAATACTAACGTGTCATCACCACTGTCATGCAAGAACCAATCATAGAACAGGTGGCAATGTTACCGGTACTCAGATGTCGCTCAAATGGCATCAGTGAAGTTTGTGTGACTGTATCATTGTTGTTGTCAATGGTCGGTTCCTTGGCTTTGTTTAAAGTTGTCCTTCAGAGATGCCTGTAGAACACTGCGTGTGACAGGAATAGGTGCAAACTCTTTGCTATTGACCGTACTGATCTATGCCCGGTTATTCAGATATGAGTGAAACCACTGAAATGTGAAAATCTAAATCTATATTAAATAAAATGTCTGTGCGGGAGATATGGAGATATACTGTGCAGTGTCCATTCTAGCTGCAGAGTCCTTGAAACATTTGAGGATGGATTGGCGTGAGATGCTGTCAGTTTACAGAACAAATGGGCCTAGCAGTGGCTAGCATAGCGCGAGATGACCCCTCCCCTCTTCCCGGCACGCACCGCGACCACAATGCACTTCCGTCACAGACAGACGGACGGACAGACAGACAGATGGACACTGACATTGTAGCATAAGCAAGAGATGTATATATTACATCTCGCGCTAAAAATGTCACCAAGCACACATTGCTTTGATCAGTACTGTTTTTTGTTTAATAACTGCCTGCAAATACAAATAGCATATGAATTTTGTTTTTTTTTGACATTATTTTTGCTGCACTACTGCTCATTTTACTTTTATGAACTTTGCAAGGAAGCTTTCTATTTATTTTTATATTTATTTCTTGCTCATTTATTAACAAAAAGGTGGTTTTCTGTGGATTACAATCAATATAGTAATGTTGTTAATAAGTGTTTCTTATGCTGCAAATAAATGAGCAAGTTAGTAAAAATTATCTAACTGTACAATACATATTGACACTGATAAATGTACTCGCAGTGTTGCAGTATTGCTCATTGTTGATGTGATTGTTGGTGCTTTGTTGAAGGTCAGTAATCGTGAATTGCTGCATGCTGTTATTGCACTGTATGCTGTATCATTATCTGAAATGAGTCCTGACACACTGTATGCTTCAGTCTGTGAGAAGTGGGCTCGGACAATATTACTGTTGAGAGATATAAATGGTGAGCAGTTAAAATCAATTGTAGATAAGATTTAATAAGGATATACAGGGTGTGCCAAAACGGGGCCACTATGTTTGATTGTCCATATCTTCAAAATGCCTTAACCAATTTGTGTAATTTTTGGTATACTTAAACATTTTGTTGTTCTAAACATATGTTAAATCTGTATTGAATAAATTTGTACAATAAGTGGTGCCACTAAGCGATAAATTCAAGTTCAACAACTTGGTTTTTCACTGGCAAAATTAAGCAAGGCCACATAAATAGCATGTCTGTTAAGTTTATTTCGATTAACTGCTTAATATGAAGTGGTGCCACCTGGCGAAAGATAATGACTCATTATTAAGTTTTATAAGTTACCAATACAAAATGACTCTGCTAAGTCTTCTTGCTTCCTAGCTATAAGTCCAAATGTTAATAAACTTAGACTGCATGAACAACATTGTGTTGTTTTGATGATCTGTTTGATATATCTGTTGTTCTGCTGCACCATTCACTGATGCCTCACGCCCACGAGACTTTCTGCTGTACGCCTCACTGCAGATCAAATCACCAACAAGCATTGTTTGTTTTGCTGCAGTTCAGTGTTCAAACAGGTTGCGGATGGTCTTTATTTCTCCATCTTTCAATATGTTACTGAGCTGCATTCAATTATAATTAGTAATCTATGCTGACTGGTTTGCAAAACATCTTATACTAACTTCCCTTAGCATTCATTGAAAGCAAAATCAGAGTTATTAACTTTCGCCAGGTGGCTCCACTTTGTTTGATAAATTTGATGAAATTGTATCAACAGATGAGTTCAGAATGAAACGTCGTTGAAGTGTACCAAAAATAATATAGAAATTGGTTTAGGTGTTTTGAAGATGTACGCAGAGAACGGTCTTTAAATGTAGTGGCTCCACTTTTGTGGTACTGTCATGATCACTATAACCAGTGTCAGAGTTCATGCTGTTCACTTTATGAATGTAGATTCAACATCAGATGGCCAGTGGCCACCAACTCTGTGAGCCCACTTGTAGGCTGCTGTGATTGATACCATTTATTATTATTATTATTGTTATTAACATTAATATTATTATTTTTGGACCCCCACACGATGTCGTTTATCTGGTGATGACGCTGTTGCCTGGGGCCACTTCTGTGGCAGGACAGACCCTGTAGACCCCGGGTGTCCACTGCTTTTTCACATGGGCAGGTGTGTGGTTCACATACACACATTATTATTATTATTATTTAGCATGAAAATGGATTCTCATTTTACTGTCCAACAGAGAGTGGAAGGCTGCAGGGGCTGTTCCCCACCAAGTTCCAGGAAATATCCCTTGCAACAAAATGTCTCGAAGGTCTGGGGGCAGACGCTTCTGGTGTGTTCTGGGATTGATTGAGTTAAGGTTTAATGTCTCACTCGGCACTAAATAGGTCATATCAGAGACGCTCTTCCCAGCCAATCTCTTGACTAGTACTGAGAATGGTTCTGGGGAAAAGCCCCAGAATTTGAAAAATATTAGAGATTTAAATGTAAATTTTAAATAAAAAGCAAAAATGGTAAAAGCAGTAGAGTTGTTTTGCATATTAACAGAAATACTCCATTTTGAGGGTTCCGGGTTGGTGAACAGGGATTAGGTACGGCATGCTGCATGTGCCAGATCCAGTAAATGTCACATAATGTATGAAAGATAGTACATAGAATGAAACTAGTTAAGCTAAACATACATACAGAGTTGCAATCTGCATAACTAAATAAAATAAAAGAAGAACAGTAAGGAACAGATTAATACTTTGCAATGTGGTCAGCATGCATATATATTAATCAGGTTGTATTTACATGCATTAAAGTGTTAATTTATGACTGCTACATTTCTGTTAACTTCAGATGTAGATTGAATGAGATAGAACAATGAATATTTGTTTTTTTTATGGTCATAGAATCTCTGCATGAAATGGAATCTCGTATTCAAAAGAACTCTGGGAAATGTAGCAAAGATGAAGTGCAGAAAAGTAACAAAGACATTGACGAACCGTTTCACGTGAATGATGCTTACGTTCAGGATGACAAATATGTTGCTGTTGATGAGAAACCATGCACATTTAAAGGCACATATAGTGACTCTGAGGATGAACTTGATACAAAGTTTGTATACTTAATATTGTTTATGCATGTAATTTGAATCTAATAATAAACTTACAAAGCAAATTATTGATACAGAATTGCAGAAGTCCTTTTAATCTAGTATCTGCTGCTCATCTAGTAATCTGATGCAGTGCACAATGTTATAGATATTACTTTTGCCAATTTAGGTAACATTTCGGTTGCCATTTGTTTGTCTGTTAGCAGCGTAACTCCAAAAGTTTTGGGTAGATTTTCGTCAAATTTAGAGAATAGGTAAACTGTACACGATAAAGGGTTTCAGTAGTGATGTGGCTCAAATTGTGGATATTTTATCATACTGTTAAATGGTCCATGATTAGTTGATTGATTGAAAAATGAAAATGATATTGGGGAAACTAGTTATGGTGCATTGTGAGAAAAATGCAGGCAGTAATGACGTGGTGGCGCGGCAGACATAAGTTCTCTACTAATAACTGTAAGTGCTGTTGTTAATCTTCTGCTCGTCATATCTCAGGAACCACATGTAAAACTTCACCAAATTTTCTTTGCATGTGCCTATTCAGTCAGTCAGTGGCAGTGCAGTGATATGTTGTGTACTTCTAGTGTGTGGATGATGTCATATTTTCCCATACTGGGCAGTGTGGTGCAGGCAACACAAGTCATAAGCTCAAAGTGACTCGCCAGGCATAGCACTGATTTGACACTGCAGTATATATACAGATTGGCTCATCATAATACAGCACCCGGAATTTTGATGATTTCTTGTGGCAAGCCATGGAATTTTGCAAAGCGACCGATGGAGTTTTGCTAAATTTTTTTTCATAAAACTATGGGGGTTAGTCATCCACGTGCAGACAGGTGTGCTGTGTGATACATTATAGCAGAGAAGCGGCTGTTGATGAGGTGGAGGATGGTGGTGAGGAGGATGGTGGTGATGAAGACTTCTCACAAGGCTTATACTCATTCCTGCGACGAGTACATGACTGTCGTCTGAGTCGGCAGCAGCAGACCACACCTCTGAGTGCCGATGATGTTTGCATTGAAAACCGACTTGTAGCTGCTGCAACATTTGAAAAGTCATTTATGTAAGCATCAAAAGAGTTGGGCCTCTGATAAGAGTTTATCACGATCGATATCTCATTATGAACCATGTCGATTTAAAACTAGAGATGCTTAGATGCCATTGAGGCTGGGCCTCTGATAAAATTGAAGATGATATTGTGTGGCTGTGGACTGCTTGTATGTGGGGACTGCACTGTTCTCTGAGCTAGATTGGTGAAGATAACTATGAGCTGGCTTGGTTGGAATGAGGGTTTTTGCATGGTACCATAAATAGTGTGCCAAAAGAAGCCACGTAGTGTCTGGAGATAAAAGGGCATCATTCATGACCTCATCAAATTTGAAACCACTCAAGTGTATGCACAGTGTCCACACCAGTGTTTTGAAATGATAATGAGAACACTAGCACAACAGTTACAGCCATTTTTCACGTGCACCTGAGTTTGCTGGTCACTGTCTTGATGTTCTTTTTCCAGTTGTTGCAAAAGAGAATATTTGGGGAGAAGTGGCCCAAGTTTTTACAAGGTGGATGCCCTACATGTCACCCATCTAGAACATTGACTTCTAGCCAGGAAAATGACCCACCTACTGGAATGAGTATCTACTAATTTGATCTGTCTTGGGTTTGGCTTCTGCTTTCAGTTATTTAGCTGTGGTCTGTATAAGCTGTGATGTTGCTAAATGTGGCATGTCATACACAGAAAGCCTTGTGATCGTGTGGTTCATCTGACATTAATCGCTGTGCGACGACGATATCGGAAATGTAAAATTGGAGAATATCTGTTGTCGGTTTGTATTAGTTTGCTCTCAGTGTATGTGCTGACATAAATGAATATTGAAGTATGTGGCATTTAATGTTATTTTCCTATATGAAATTACTGTGCTGCTACTGAGTTGTCATGCTGAAGATGATAGAAGTGTGTTGTGTATTGGTAGCAAATGAAAGATGTGTCCATTGTTGGCAAATATGATGCTGTTGTCGTTCATGCTGACAATTCGGCACTCAACTTCTTTAGAAAATTTGGTTTTTCGGACGACATTGTTTTGAACAGTAGATGGAAGTAAGTTCTGCAGTTATCAGGATGTATTACTTGACAACATAGCTGTACTATTACAGGGTGTGTCAATAAAAAATTCCTTAGGAAATATTTATTATCTCAGTTACTGTAACATATTTTTTCACCAAATTTACAGCTTTCAGAGAGGAGGATTCGCGCCACATACACAGCAAATTTTTTCACAATATTTGCTAAGTACAATCATTTAAACTCAAAAGAACAGTTGTCTAAGTGAACTAGTAACTAAACTGTGCCAGTGGATTATCATATGTGAGGTACTATCTGGAACACTACCAAGGAACACTATCAAAGACACGCCAAAGCTGGCCAATGTAAATCCGAAATAAAAGAGCTTTTCTTTGTCGATGATACGGAATGATTCGCGTCATGAGTTCATCGATAAAGCTAATGTATCATTTTGCAACAGATTTCGATAGTGTGTTGCTGTAACTGGTGGGCACTTACATTGAGAACAGTCTGTTTAAATACAGAATGAGCTATAGGCATCTGACATTCATGATTGAAACATTTGAACTGTTGATGAAAAGCTGTGAAAAATTTGATTTGTTATTCGTGCATATTCAATATGCAGCTGCATGTTCACTTGAAAAAGTGAACTTTAAGTTTAAACTGCTGTATCTGAGGAACTATATCAGTTATTTCAATAAAATTTGCATGATATCCTGTGTGAATACTCACATACAAAATATGAAATTTTGGTTCAAATCCATACTACTATGGCTGAAATACTGCATTTTATCTAGGCATTGGTTTTTTATTGGCGCAACCTATATCACATTTGGCACCATTATAAGTAGAGTTGCATAGCTGAACTGTTGAAAATGTGCAGATTTCTGTATGATTTTATTTGAGTACGAAGATTGTAACCTTTATTTTCCACATGTTTGGGTTAACATTAATTTACTGTGACATTTTATGTGTGATTCAGTGAGCTTGCGGAGCAGTACACGCAGTGCACACTCATGTCTTTCCTTCCGCCATTCACTGGTAAGTTTACATTTTTCACTCGAATGACCAAACAGTGACTGTTATAGCTTTGTATGTGCATGACATTCTGACTTACGTAGAAATTCACATAAATATGACATACTGGGTCACAGAATATTACACCACCAATGGCTGTTGTCACGGTCAGCTTGGGTTATCCGGTCCCTAGCCCCTCAGTTTTATTTCTCCATTTGTTCTGGAAGGTGGGAATGTCACCTATGCTGGGTGGCATGTAACACTGTGTGATCCGACATGGCATGTGAGTAAGCAAGTAGCAATAAAGGCAAGTTGTTGCAGATTGCTATACTCCATTTACTTTTTGGGCCCATTCCATGGGGCCATAGCGGTCCCCTCTGTCACGCGTTGTCATTGTCGTTGTTGTTATGGACATTGATTTTACATTGCCATTCACCAGGCATCGCTACTGTCACACGTGCTACTGTCGCACGCCGCCTGCGCTATAGCTATGCGGGCGGCGTGCGACATGACACTAGTGACACCTGGTGAATGGTAATGCGGCGGCTCGCTGTGGCGAATGGGCCCAACATTTTTCAAATGCTTCTTGTCCTTTTTAGTGGCCTGTGTGGCATAATGATAGAGCATTTGCTTGCGACCCAAAAGGTCACAAGTTCAAATCTTGGCCAGTACACTTCCAGGTAACAGCCTTGGGCAGGCTGCTGACACGTATGTGCCTCTGTCACAAAGCAGTATAATTTGGTACTGACCGATGGGCAGTGACGCTCTTTGGCTGGGGAGGTAACTGCAGGCCTGGTGGAAAGTAATGGCAGCCTACTGCCAGGTGGATGGCTTAAAGTCACCTGCAGGCTGACTGCCTGTACACCAGGATCAGTGCCAGGCGCAACGCTTGGAAACGAGCATGGGAAAACTTTTTTACTTTGTTGTTGGGATAAGTGGCAGAGATTTTACTGGACCAGATGCCATTCATGTCAGCCAGTCAGTGTTGTCATATACTGATTATTGAAGGCAACTGAGAGCACTGACACAAGCAGGGAAATCACACAGTGATTATGACACAAGCAGGGAAATGACACAGTGATAATGACACAGCCAGTGAAATCACATAGTGTCCTTATTCTTCATTCACTAACCATTGGTCTCTTGACAGAACGATCGTCTGGCTCTCTGAACTCAGAAAATGTTCACCGAGTTAAGTTTCACTTTGTTTACTTCTAAGCAGCATGCAGTTTGTGTGTTTGTTGACTTTCAGCATAATGAATTAAATGACGAGAGATGTTGTGGCGGTATAGTTTTGCAAATAATAAGCCATTGTGTGTAGCCCTTAGATGTAGTAGCAGACTGCTGTATATACTGTTACCTTTCAGTTTTCTTATTTTGTATTCTGGTTAGACATGAAGCTCCATTGACTGCTTGACTGATGTAGTTTTATGCATCTACAGGACCTGTAGAGTTGTTGGTTGTAAGTTGAACTGTGTTTACAGCTGATTCTGGTAACACGCTTGCAGTTGCTCAACTGGACATTGCTGCAATGGACAATGAAATACAGCGCTGGTACACGCACCATTTGATTTGCATCCTTTATCCTATTTTTATTTCTTACCTTTGTATCCTGTCAGGACAGACCAAGCTTTTGATGTTGTTGTTAGTGCCTTTCCTCCATGTCTTCTTTGGCTACTACCGGTATTCAATCTCTGTGTAGCTTCAGTTTCCAGCACTGCTGCAGATGCAGTTGACAGCTTGACAACAGACATTGCAGATGCAGTGTTAGGTGAATAACAAGCCAATGTGTCACCAGTGTATTGAGCAATCTCAGAAATTCCACCTTGTTATCTTTGGGCTGGACAACCATTGCTAATGCCTAATATAGATCAGCCCAATGTACACGACATTCTGACTTTTGATATGGTCACTAAACTTCTCCCATGCACTTCTGATCCTTACTGTCTTCCATTTGCCTAAAACATGTTGCCTAGGTAACAACATATATATGCTTGTTATAGCAATATTTCATTTCCAGTATTCAGTTCATCATCGTTAGCTCTAGATGTAGCCAGTTTATCTGCTGTTCAGCAAGTGCTTTAATTATTATTATTATTATTATTAATATTTTAGACCCTCAATATTAGTATTATTATTATTATTATTATTAGTATTATCATAGGTCCTAGTTTAATAGGCATGTCATAGTTTAAAAGAGAACCCCCCCCAGTTTTTATGGCTCCAAAAACAAAATTTTACAATGGTTCCAATTTTTGTGGACCCTTTTAGATTTTTGAAAGAAATCAACTGAAAGCATTGTCACATCACCAAAACAAATGAAAGCGGGGTGAAGTAATGAATTGGCAGTGTTAGAGTTTTCACTGGGAGCTCATAAACAGCCAGTTTGCATATACAATGTATGCAATGAAAATATGGCCAAAAATCAAACAAGATATTGCCAAAATTTCTAAAGCTTTTGTGTGAAATTGATGCTGCTGACACAGATGGTGATAGTGGATTTCAGACTACAATGTTGATCAGTCAGCTGCTAGCTGGCATTGTCAGATAATTCAGTCATATTTGCCAGATGGCACCAACAGCACAATCATGGGCAACCTCCCTGGAGATGCATCCATCATCTCTCGTTTATGATTATTTCAGATTTTTAAATATATAGGGTGTGCCAATAAAAAACAATCCCTTATGAAAAATTAATTATCTCAGTTACTGTAACAGATTTTTTCACCAAATTTACACCTTTCACAGAGGAGAATCCCGGCCACATAGGCAGCAAATTTCGTTACAATATTTTTGTGGTTTAAAAATTACCACTATTTGAACTTAAAAGTGCATTTTTCTAAGTGAACCAGTAATGAATTTGCGATTCTGGTGTAAAAATAATAGCAAATATGCCATATGGATATGCCAGTGGATTATCATGTGTGGGGTGCTATGCTGGAACACTATCAAATACACATGCCAAAGCTTACCAACATCATGCTGAGCTGAATGACCATTTTGTCGACCATACGGAATGATTTGCTTCATGAGTTTATTAATAAGGCAATTGTATCATTTTTGCAACGGATTTCAATCGTGTGTTGCTGCAATTGGTAAGCAATGACATTGTGAACACTCTGTTTAAATAAATACTGAGTGAGCGTCATTAAAACATTTCAGCTGTTGATGAAAAGCTGTGCAAAATTTGGTTCGTTATTCGTAAATATTCAATGTGCATTTGTATATTTACTTGAAAAACTGAACTTTAAAGTTTAAACTGCTGTATTTGTTGAACCGTATAAGTTATTTCAATAAAATTTAAATGATCTGTTGCCTGAATACTCACATACAAAGTCTGAAAGTTTGGCTCAAATCAGTACTCCCATGGCTGAAATACCGCATTTTTTATAGGGGATTGTCACACCCTGTATATTGTGGGTTTCGCCAAGATGGTACAGGTCACTGTGCTGTTTGTTTAGGCGGCAAAAAAGTATTGATGCATACCGTGCTGAAGTGAGTTGCATGCATCGTCTGCGTCATGAGATTGTGACGTTACGTCATCTTGTCAGTTCTCAGCAGCAAACAATTTCAACACTTACTGCTTCCTGTGAACAGCTCCAACGTGAAAAATACCTTGTTGGTTTGTTGCATTTATTTTACTCATATTTTGTACTAGCTCAGTATTGTTCATCAACATTTGGCTGTACATTTTTGCTCTTGTCTAGCTATTAGCAGTTAATAATAATAAGGCTGCAGTCAAACATTCACGACTCACCGCAAGCCAATTGTATCACATCACACAGAGGACCACACATTTCTATCATCTTCATTTGAATACTAAACAAGTATTCAAATACTGTTTGCAGTATTCAAATACTATTTTTTGCTTATTTCTTTTTTTCATCTCTGCAATATTTCTGTTTTACATTGTTTTCATTACAAAGTGTAATAAAAATAATGACAGTAATAATAAGTTAATGTCTGCAGTAATTGCTTATTTATTAGGATCAAAATATTGTAATGATGTGATCTAATTCATAGAGCAAAATGCCACTTGTATCTGTAACGTGCCTGAATCAACTTGCATCCAGTTTGTATGATTTTAGCTTCAAAGCCATATTGTGGTTGCTGTTTGAATGCATACTCAATAATATATTTTGGGGAGTAGACTATTATTATGAGCATGTCTGTGTGTATGTGTGTGTAATATATGTCTGCATGTCTGTCTGTCTGTCTGTCCACAATCATATCTCAGGAACCACATGTAAAACTTCACCAAATTTTCTTTGCATATTGCCTGTTCAGTCTTTCTCTTGCAGTGCTATGATATGTTGTGTACTTGTAGTTTGTGAATGATGTCATATTTTCTTATTGTGTGGTGCAGGCAACACAAATCATTATTTCTTATATACTAATGTCGACTGCATTTGTTAACTTAGTTTTTGACTTTGAGTTTTTTTGTCTTTATTGTTTGTTAGTTTTCAAATGATTATGTTTTGATCCAAACAGAAAAAGAATTTTTGGATTATCGTTTGGCCTCCTCTAAGCGAGCCTTTGGAACAGCTGATATAGACAGTGGTAAGTTGAGTTAGTTATAACAGCTACATTCATTTGAATAGTTAATCATAGAAAAATGTGGAAAAGTACATTGTACAGCACAGTCATTTTCTAGCATACGTTGAATAAGATATTAGTATTGTTTACATTTTGTATGATTTGAGATGAAGCCATTGTAAATGCAGCAGTAGTCAATACTGTGTTTCAAGTGAGTGATGATGTAAAGCATCACATTGATGTGATTGAAGATTCAGACTGTGATGTCACAAGTGAAATACTGCTGTCACGACTGCAGCAGCGATCTTCAAGAAGCAGTGCCACAGTTGCTGCAGCGAGTGATGCCACTGATGATGACAGAGTTACACAAGAATTTCTTGCTGCAGTTGAAATGGAATTCAGCTCCCCATCTACATGTTGTAGTGTTGTGTCTGTCAAGAAGGCAAGTACTGTTGATTTAATGTAAGCAGATGCAATGTGACATAAGGTTGAATTGTTAATGTGATGGTATAGAATTTTTTTAAATTTCAGTTTGATGGTTGAATTGTTGTTGTTGTCATTTTAGTGATACTCAGAATTTAAATTGTTTTTCTGTGTGTACATCATCGGTTGTTCTTATGGCATCATGTTGGAGCAGCAGGCAATCAGGAGATGATAATATTGTTGATTGGTAAACAAGGGATGTGTCACATGCCGTCATACGACGAATTACAGTTATTGCAAAAGTAGCATAATCGTGCGAAGAACTCGTGTTATTCTGCTGGTAAGTAAGTAAGTAGGTTCTTTAATTAAAACATATGGCATACGCACATGCATACAATATAATGGAATAATAAAAAAAACACAAAGTATATGAGTAGACCTATGAACAAAGTTAATAGATGTCACGAATATGGTTGAATTAAACTTTGTTGATTATTTTATTTTGCTGGTTATTGTGAGTTTGTATTATGTTACATTGAATGCTGTTGTAGGCTTCATTGTCATCAGATACTGAAGCAGCAGTACAGCACAGATGGCATCAAATGCATGAACCAAATGTACTCGCACGTTTATTCTTCTGTTGGTCATCAGCTGACGTTAAACATCTGCTGCACATCATTGACACTGGCTTCACAGCATCAGGTTCGGCTATCATTTTCAGACTTTGAAATGTTATTGCAACATAGACAGACTTTGTATTAATCGTACTGTGATGTCCACGACAGGTTTTGAATAACACAAGTGTTAGTCTGTCATGTTATCTGTTATTAATTTTATTAAAGAAGCCCATTTTTATCACCAACTGTAATGATTGTTATTCCAATTTTATATTAGCTCTATAGCCTTGGTTTTGCACTTCAATTTTACTTTTTGTTAATTATCATTTGATTTTATTGTCATCGATTTACTCGATTCACTCTCTACCTCTTCATGGCACTGAATGGCCTATAATGTGCTGATGTGCCGTTAGGAAACTACTCACTAACTCACTCACTCACTCGCTCACTTAGTCTGTCATGTATTTAAGGGAGATTTGAAAGAAAGAACTGTTTTAGAAATGTTCTTTTTTGCTAGATGTAACAAGTTGATCTGTGAATGATTTTGTAGACATGTGCAGCACTGACTATGGCAAAGGACTGTGCTTCAGCAAACATCCATGCATCATGCCAGACAAAGTAATGCGGTGATTGTTGACTTTTGTCGATGCAAAATTATGCATAAAATATGCATTTTCTGTTGGTATTTAAAGAATGATTTGGCTGTTTCTGTATATTTGCAGTTTTAAATTTTGATTATATGTGGAGAATATAAAATGTATGTACTTTTTTACTGTTACAAAGTATTACTTATATTTTGTGTTTTTCAATCTGTGTGAAGTAGTATTTCTTTAGAAATTGTAGATAATTATCGACCACGTAGCAGGGGCGATAATGCGTTTGGTAGCGTCCATGTGCATGTGTGTCCGTATGTCTGTGGGCACTCTCCTGTTTGAACCATTTGACCTTTGACCTTGATTTTGGACATGAGGGTCGACTGACCTTGGCTAGCCTGGGATTGTAGGTCAAGGTCAGAGGTCAAGGTCAAACAGTGAAATTTGTTTACGCTCTGCCGTTTGAACCAGTGGTGCAGAGCAGGTCGATATTAGGACTTGGCTTGCCGAGTTCAGCCAATGGTAATTGCGAATGACTATTACCAGTCCATTGGAATTGTCTCTTTG
>Ga0209782_1000777_pt1 | contig 14990 bp, 9 predicted proteins | sample WorMetmaBAHAMAS1_FD_187390 | JGI IMG/M metagenome (GOLD analysis project Ga0209782, IMG submission 187390) | Marine gutless worms symbiont microbial communities from Max Planck institute for Marine Microbiology, Germany - Inanidrilus... | ecosystem: Host-associated > Annelida > Digestive system >...
TCACGCCCATTCAGCAGATGTCGCTAGCGGTACTGTCGCGCGCCGCCTGCGCATCGATGTCGACGACAACGACGACAACGACAACGCGTGACAGAGGGGACCGCTATGGCCCCATGGAATGGGCCCAATAATAATAATAATCATCATCATCATCGTCGTCGTTGTCGTCATGCGGTGACAGTGTCGACGTCAAAGTATTCTATGGTCACGTTGTGTTGCAATGTTGTGGGGCAAAGACGTATACTGTATGAACACGTGTAATTTAGGTTTACGTGGATGACGTCGAATGGGCCTATACGGCGAATGCAACAAAGGTGTGGGTGAAAGCTCAGAGACTCGCCAGCTAGGGGGCAGCACCGGACCCACCCGGGGCGAAGTGTGATACCTACGATCGACTTGTTCCGACGTTAATATTTATACCGTTGTTTACGTCATTTATCTGTAGCAGTCGTTTTTGGCAAGACTCCCTCTATGTGTGTGTGTGTGTGTGTGTGTATGTCTCGGTGGTGCAGTGGTTAGGGCATTGGACTTGCTGTAGGCCTATACAGTCGCGGGTTCGACCTCCAGCCGTGCTGCAGGCACAGCCGCACGACCTTAGGCAACCTGTTCACACAAGTTTACTCCTACGCCTGGGAAGGTAACCGTAGTGTATGCCATGCACCATAGTCGTTTATCCATCACCTACGGCCTACGGGCTCAAGTCCTAGTAAGAGCTACACTCCTCAATGGGATGGCACTGTACGTGCTTCATGACACAGTAAACCTTACATCCCAGGCATCATAGAATTCACCTAGAATTCACCGCGTTGCTAGTACATCTTCAGAAACGAACGTGTCATGCACGCGCATGCTGACCTGGGCATGAACCTCGGCGGAATGAAGTTGGCATTGTAGGTGGTGATGAGTGTTCCTGCTGGCGACGACATGCTGCAGTTGCTGATGTTGCTGAGTTGATGAAGATGTATAGGCCTACGCTGGAAAAGCTGCTACTGGCAGGTTGCCATAGTAACCACAATAGCATTATAGTAACGGCCGTCATATTCCAGCAGCTTTCAAGACGTGCTGTTTATTCTGTATTATGCAAGTATTCGGGTTTTAATCAGAGTTTGTAGTTTAGTTAGCTAGCGTACGGTAAAATGCCAACAATTAACGCTGAGATCCATTGTTTCAGAGGGCGGCGGATTGCGTTGTGCACAATATATGTCACTCGAAAATTCAGTCACCATTTGATAAGATTTCGTATCGACATCTTGTAAAATGGTGCACATCTGTGTTTGAAACATCCGATTGAAAAGGTTTGCAATGAATGACAGCTATAGGGTCACTCAAGCTCATTGGTCCACTGGCCCCATTAGAATTTCCCCGTCAACTGGCATAAAAACATGAATCCTTTGGCTATTGCAGTACAATACTCGATGCCTCCTGCACAGCTGTTCAGTTAGCCTACCAGGTCTTGAACCTTGTGCACAAAGTGGTATACTCTCCTCACTTTAGTCACTTATTGCCGTCTATATTCCATAAATATTTTACACTTACTATAGTTCTATTCATGGATATGAAACCATTTACAACTACGGTGGCCCGTTACGGTCATGCCGCAGATTTTTTTACTCCATTTGCGCACGTCAACCACATATACGTGCGCACGTCGAGTTCCAGGTGCGCACGTGACTTGCACGTGCGCATGTTGACCACGTTTACGTGCGCACGTAGAATTGCGGGCCGTGGATGACGCACGAGCGGCCGTCGGGACTCGGAAGTCATACACGATTTGTCAAATGGTGTCGCCATATGAACCAAAAATTAACACAGCCAACACAACCCCACAGATGTCGGCCCGTCCGACATGTTGCTTCAATGGCTTGCGTGTCCAGGCCCTAAGCCATAGGGGCCGGCTGGCGCTCAGCCGCTGGTACGCGAGACGGCCCCATAGTCTCTGCATATGGTGGTCACTGCAAAATCAGTCGCAAAAAATTTCAGATGTGACATCGTCTTGAACTCAATCGACCACACCCACAACTAATTATGCATGACCCACCCCGTGACCTCGCGCTCTGATTGGTTGGTGTGGTGCATCGCATGATGTTTACATCAGTGCAATTGTGTAATTTTCTGCCCTCTTCATGTAACATTTTAAGTGGAAAATTATTACAAAGTTCTGACAAACATAACAAAAATTGTCTCTTAGAGATAATCGCTGAGGTTTGTTATATTTTTAACATATAACTGTGATTTATTTTTGTTTATAGTATAATGATGTATTTGTTGCGCAAATCTTACATGGTACCTTTTAGGGGGGATGTTCGATTGATAGCACAGCAGCCGAGTGGCCTGACTGGTTTGTTTAGTGTTTACTATTAGCCGGCGGCCGTGGCGATGATTGTTGCAGCGTGGTTTGAATAAGTTTCATTTTAATTAAAAGTTAAATGTTTTATTAGGTCAATGTCTTTCTTTTTGATAAAGAGTACAGTGTTCTTTGGTCTGTTGACGGTATCGTGTTCGATGATGTTTGCCGGTAATTGCTGATGCGTTTGACGATAATGATTTTCGTGGGCGTGTCTTCGACGTTGCACACTTTTCAATCAAATTGCAGAAATATTAACAAAGAAGTTTATTGATGATGATGTTTTCAGTACTAGCCGAGAGATTTCTGGCAAGACCGTCTCCAAAATGACCTGCTTCGTGTCACGTGTGACGTAAAACAATTAACTAGACATGCCTAGCGTGTAACCCGCCCGGCGAGATATTGTCGCCCCCTAGCGAATAATATTGAAACAAACCGGTGATCTGATGACTCAATTCCTAGCAGAGCCGCCACTATGGCATGTAATTAAACTGACCCCACTACTGATGAACGACATTTTAGCCTTGTAATCTTTGTGACAATTGGACCAAAGTTCATCGGATTTCTACGCAGTGTAGACAGATTATCACTGCTGTAAGCAAGCCCATTAGCATTGCAATAATCTCATCCGTTTCAGTATGCCAGTGCAATGAATGAAGGTAGGGTAGGCTAATTTCGCTGATTTGGCCCCAAAATTTATTGCCATGGCAACATCGATTGATCGATTGCAAAACAAATGTCTGGTTAATCTTCTGCTGTACATCTACCAGTTGCACTTGTCACAGTAATGAAACCGTGCTCGCGATTGTCGGTGCATTGCCTAAACGTTTGTTTGCAATGGTGATCGGATTGTTCTGATGGTGTAGACTGTAAGATGACTATCTGATCTTGCTTTAGAACAACAGTGTTATTAGTAGAACCGTGATGAAAAAGTCCGCAATAAATGGAATGAATGTAGACAAATCGCTGTTATCAAAGCTATGCAGACAGTCATATAATGTGTCATGAGAGTAATGAGGGTCTGTGGCAATATCTCAGATTAGGCATTCAAATCATTTGCAGTTAGTGCAAAACCAGAACACTCATAGGAGGAGTCAGAGGTAGCATGAGACCAGTTGTGGGTGCTGTTAAAAGCTGCCAAAGCTGTTGAGTATCACTACGAGTGGCTTTACTCAAGATTTTAAATCTAACGCTGGCAGCCATTTTATTATTTTGATGGTAATTAGCTGTGCCGAGTCGGTTTTGCACGTCGACTCTGGTTTCTGTGATATTGCAGGTCAAAACCAATCGTGTCTGGTGGATGAGTTTCGCTGCATGCATGATCATCTGTGTATTGACAGTAAGTGGCGGTGCGACGGTGACCGTGACTGTGCAGACGGATCTGATGAACATGACTGCCGTGAGTTGAATTCACTGATCTCGATAATACTATAGGCGTGAATATTCAAACCATGAGGAATTCCTCCCAAATGTAGGTCCCTCTCCCGTCCAGTAGACATAATTTGACATGTGATGATTATCGGAGATTAAGAAGGAATATTTTGAGAACTGTCTCATTCTGTATTGATGGATCTTAGAAGTACAGCTGCCATGAGTAGTTGCTGAATAGTGTAGGCTAAGAGTTTCAGCTGGGGAGGAATTTGCCATGTTTCGAATTTGAGCTTTATGTCAAAGACCATTGAAAGACTTGTCTGTCGCCAGTTGGAATTCCCATTGAGCACCGCAATTTAAGGTTTTAAGGTGGCATTGGCATATTCAGTCGGTTGGAATATTGATCTCTTAGCCAATATAGTTTTAAAGCAATTCCAATCACTGTCTTGCCGAGATCAAATAAAATGCTAATGCTTTACCGATGCTTAATCCTGTATAGTTCATGAAAGAGATGATCTGCATGGCACAATTTAACCAAGAATAACACTTCATCTTACTGCATGATGTCCCATATTATGGAGTCTCGGAGGAGGAGGGGGTGGGCTCGCATTAAAAATGACCGTTAAAACGAAGGTGGTAAAACTATTTATAGTTCTCAATGTTGTAAGCTGATGCTTTACTTGTTGGTCTGTGTGTAGTGTTTCAATTAACAGCGCCTACGGAATGCGCGGACGACGAGTTTAAATGTTTCAACAGTCAGAACAGCACGATGTGCATACATATGAGTTGGCGATGCGATGGCTCGGCCGACTGTGATGATGAGTCAGACGAGACTGGTTGCCAGGTGAACCGCTGCGGAGCCAGCCACTTCACGTGTGTTTCCGGTGACGAGTGTATTCATGAACTGTGGATCTGTGACGGCGATTTCGACTGTAGTGATGGCAGTGACGAACACAACTGTAAGTCACGAACCCTAACCCCAATTGCTCGTGAAACCTTAACCGTAACCCTATATGCAAATAATGAGTGTATTCATGAGGTATGGCTTAATGACAGACTGCTCTTTGTCATCACAGCAGCGATGAACACAACTGTAAGTCACAGCTGTCTGAATTATCAGAGTTTGAAGCCCATCGGAGCCATACAAGTTGAAGAATAGACACTTCTCTGTTTCCAGGCCGGCGGTCATAACAGGCAACAAAACCTGGTTTAATTTTTTGTGTCTTTTCGTCTTATAGTATCATAGTGTACGTGAAGAATGGTTGCTTTCGTTGTGTTAGATTTAGTTTCCTCCGTACCAGCCGAGAGATTGGCTGGGAAGAACATTTCTAAAATAACCTATTTTTGGTGTCGAGTGGGAATTTATTTAATCTTCATCAATCCCTTAGATCTTTAATACTGTTGGTTGGATGACTAGCAGGATATCCAGCCTGTGAGAAATCTGGTGCAGTTGTTCTTAGTCTGTTTTAGGGAACTTGAAATAACTCACAGTAAGAACAGATGGCTGTCTAAACAAAAAACCTTAGTAATATTGGTCTACCAATTTTGCAGATTTTGTGAAAATCCACCCATCACTCCTTTAATTGTCATGCCAAAGGGTAGACAGATAAATGGAGGTGCAAACATTATAATTCTGAAAGTAGTGTAGGAGTTTTCTCAACTGCAGTAAGGTGCAGATAATAGCTTAAAGTTGTTTATCGTAGATTTCATGATGAAGCAAAACGTTAGTCGTGTTCGTTCTTTTTCTCATTTTTTCTCCCACCGTCGGGTCAGTACGAGAGATTTTGAGCTTATTGTCGATGAGCTGTGTGTGGTGCCTTGTGTGTGCTAGGTTCCGTAGCCGAGTGTCAGAGCGACCAGTTCCAATGTCATCACAGCGGCTTGTGCATTGCGGCGCAGTTCAGATGTGATGGACGCTATCAGTGTGGAGGCGACGACATTTCAGATGAACTCGGCTGCGTTAACAGTAAGGATCCGTTATCATATAGTTCTGTGTTGATGATAACTCTATTCAGCTTCCCTTCAGTGAGAATTATTAGCTAGGAGTTTCCAACTCGGGAGGAATATCCCCAACTGAGGTTATTCTCTGTGCAACTAGTGGTGCATACATGAAAATTAAAGACATTCCTAAGGAATGGAAGCTAACGAAGCAACATCAGCCTATTATTTAAAAGCACAGACACCAATCTAGCATAGCACATGGTGCGTGAGATTTTACTGTACTGAATGAACTTAGCTACAACACAGTGGTGCTTCAGATCAGATGGCCCTCCGAATCAAAGTTCATACAAATTACTATTGCCACAAAGGGGATGCAGTATACATGCATGTAAGAAGTTCTTCTCGATATTTCATGACATGTATATGCATACTGATATATGCATCTATGCATATTGGTGAGTTCAGCCTATTTCCGATTTACTGCAGGGCCGTGTAACAATCTGACGGAGTTTGACTGTAGTCATGATGGTCGTGGTACATTCTGCATTCCCGTGAGCCAAGTCTGTGATGGTGTCAACAACTGTGGACGTTACGAGGATGAGAATCCCGTTATCTGCAACAGTTCCATTGGTCAGTAGGATTACACAGTGATCACTTAACTACTTCTTCCTCACGTCCTAGTTTTAACATTATTTTGTAAGGTTTGTAATTAATTAAATGCTTAATTGTCAGAAGTATATCAGCTAAAATTGGTTAATTGGGTAATTTTTTTGCTTATTTCTAGCTTTTCAAAATGCAAAATATTTCTGCGCATGTCAACTTCGGTTGCCACTCGCCTGATAGTCTTGTAAAAGTGATAAAATTTAGCATTTGATTTTTATAGCCCTAGTTTATGGGTCCCTGAACATCAAGTGCACAACTGTAGTGTTGTGTGGTAGTTGAGATATTAGTCTGTGAATGTGTGTCTGCAGTGAACCCGTGTCGTCGCGATGATAACGGCGGCTGTGCTCACGAGTGTGTATTTACACACGTCACTCATTACTGCCAATGTCGACCTGGCTTCAGTCTGCTCAGCGACGGCCGACAGTGTGACGGTAAGTCATCCACGACATCGTATCTATGCTGCTGATACGGGCCGTCGGTCTCACTTTGTGGACTCAGTTATAGAAACTGTATGCACGTACATCAGTTCTTTGGCCATTTATTGAGTGAACCTGGACTGCCAGTTTCAATGTGACGTTGAGTTGTGATTGGATTTAAAATATATACGTAGCCAGATTTGTTCCTTTCCACGACCAACTAACGGATTTTGCTGGAGCAGTTTTCCTGCCACAGACTTGTGCTGATGACAACTATTGGACTCAGATTAGGTAGAAGGCATTTGAGTTCTTAGCACTGCACTGTCTCTCTGTCTCTCTACAGTGACGGTTGTAATAAGTAAGTAGGTAAGTAATGTTTGTGTGTATTTTTCTTATGCTGACTACAGCATCAAAACGGTACCGGTAGTTAATGTACTGCATGTTGTAATGTGTTTTGAATGAGAGGCGGTGACGGCTGTCACGGATTTTGTTGTAGACATCGATGAGTGCCAGACACCAGGCAGCTGTTCTCAACTTTGTGAAAACAGAATTGGAAGTTTTGAATGTTCTTGTCACTCTGGCTACCGTCTTGATCGTGGCGATAACATCACGTGCCTTGCTTTAGGTTGTTATTACGTGTACATTTCATCTCCAAATCTAATGTTTAGCATTTTAGTTGCAGTTTTTCTTGTCTATTAATGGTTAGTCAAGTCAAAGGTGATTTTTTTGCACATTTATGCAGATTTGGGTCTATTCTTTGTGTATTACTTGCTAAGCTTAGCGTGCATTTTTGTTTGTGAGGTTCTGTCAGATTGTGAAACAAATAACAGGATTCATTTTATGGCCCTTAATGCAGGACAACTAGAGTGTACTGTACCTGTGATAGATTATTGTGATATGAATTCTGTTAACCCATTTTAGTGAAATAACTGATTGACCATTTGAAGTTCCAACTTAGCTGGCTGGACACCGTGCACTAGACACTGATTGAGTAAGAAATGTAACAGCATTGTGGATGCGTGTGTACTTGAAGGTGAGGAACCGCAGCTAATGTTTGGCAGTTGGCGTGAGATTCGACAGATCGGGCTCCGGTTGGGTCATTATCGGTCGGTCATCGGCGGCGTGCATCGTGCTGCAATGCTCGACTTTGATTACGCCCGAAATCTCGTCTTCTATTCCGAACGAGATATGTTCTCTGTACATTCGTAAGTACCGTTGTGGAGTTCTTTTTACCGATGAGTCTTCACTCAGGTGAAACAGTTGCAGTGTACAACAGATGCGATTTTATGACTACCTCCGGTATGCAAATCTTTGCAGCAACTTTAACGGCCCATGTAATGGCCAGTTATCATGATGACCTAGGTGAGCCGGTACCAGGACAACATTATTCACTCGCACATGACGGTTAACTTCCCATCCATAGGACATCACTTCGTCCATTACCAGCTCGGCTTGATAACAGAGGCACATATATGTGAACAACTGGGCCAAGTTGTTGTGTGATAGCCGAACAGCCGGTAATTGAATCTGCCACCTTTAGATTGCAAGTTCATTGCCGTGCCTGTTACACCGCCGGGCCACTGGCGAGTACAGTGGTGAATGAAATGCCAGTGAAGTCGGTGTGTACGAAATTGTTATGCTGTGAATATTTTCATTGGACGACGTTGTATATTTTGTGCAACGTATTCGCAGGAAAAACCTGAGTGCCGATGACGGCACATCGACGATGTTGTCCGTCGGCACGGGACTGATCAGTGGCCTTGCGTTTGATTGGATCCACAACAATCTCTACTGGACCGATAGTACTAATGATCGTATCGAGGTGCTCGGTATAGCGGCTGATGGCAGTGGCCGCCACTGGAAACATACACTCATTGCTACTGGCCTGGACGAACCTCATGCTGTTGCCGTCGATCCAAGAGATCGTCGTCGGTAATATCCAGTCTGTCTGTGACAAGTTACTAACGTCTTTGACTATTGTAAGCTTGCATCTCATGCAGAGCGTCAATGTGGGCTATTCCTGTGCATATCGTAACGTAGCATAGTCACGCTGTCTTCATGGGACATACTTCGGCAACTTTTATAGGTTCATTTACCAGTACTCCATCATATCTTTACAGCCTGCGTAGTGAGGATGTATAGGTTTTGCCTTGTGTGTGTGTGTGTGTGTCTGTCCGGGTGCCAAACACTGATAATTTCACTACATCACATTTTGCATTCACCTGGGGGGGTTTGGACCCATCCAGGCACGTCTGTCTGTCCGTCCTGGCCCGGGTGTCTGTCTGGGGCTTTTTGCCCCCCTCTGCCTTTCCATACCCCACCTACCCATATGCATACCCCCCTTACCCGCCTACCCATGAGATATTGCAGCTGCTGCTGATTGAGTTGAGTCTGTCAAGCCGTGATGCTGTGTGTTGTTGTAGGTACTTGTTCTGGACCGACTGTGGAATGACGCCAAAGATTGAACGAGCCGAACTTGACGGTTCCAGTGAATCTCGACGTGAAATTGTCAACACGCACGTCCAGTGTCCTGTCGGCCTGACCATAGGTGTGTTGACGTTTTTTTTAGAGCTGTGCCTTTGAGTAAATAAATAATCAGTTTATTTAAGTCTATAGCTGATCATTGTTGGGATGAACTGTAATGAGAAGTTACGGATAGTAGATGCTGCACTCACAGTGAGCTGGAGCCAGAGCTGTATGTGTAAACCGGCGGGGAGGGGAGGGGGAAATTTATCAGCAGGAACATGGGGCTTGAGAAGTTTTGCAAGATGTGATCGTGAGCCAGTATGCCGCTACAGGCGGGCTGTCGTAACAGGTGACTAAACCTCGGTAGTTTAGTACTTTAGGTTTATTTTTTTGTGGTAGTATTTTTGTGTTTGACGATTTATATTTGGTTGATGTTGTTGAAGTAGATTTAGTTTGTATGTTAGCCTGGTCCTGTTGTACACAGTTTGTGATTCTTTCTCCCGTTTTTGATCTTGTTTTTTCAGTACTAGCCAAGATACTGGCTGGAAAGAGCATCCCCGAAATGAACTATTTTTTGTGTTGAGTGGGATGTAAAACTTTAACTCAAAGCCTAACCTTTTATGCCACACCTCGTAGGTGAAACATGCTGTCTTGAACTTTACGGTAGTGACCTTTTGTTCTTGCGGAACTAAAGCTATGCAACTGGGCTGAAGATGTGCTTAGTGTGTATACAGGGTGGCTCAAAATAAAATACTCCACCAGACAGTGTGCAATATCTCCGCAAACAGTGGTCTGATTTTAAAAATTCTTGAAGCTGTTTAATCCTGACACTTCTGTGAATCTAACGCTATACAGTGTATCCACTGCACCTTAATTATGCTGTGTAAAACAATTACTATAAATATGAAAATTACAATTTTTATAATAGTGCTTGTATTGAAATTGGTGCCAATGACGTCTTAACTATACGGGTGTTACCAAAAGAATTTCCCAGTGAAAAATTGCAATTTTCGTAGTAATTGTTTTACACAGTAGTGTGGTTGTATAATTAGATGCAGTGACCTTTCGTTCTGGTTGACCATAAATACTTGTCATTATAGCTGAAGATGTGTTTTATATACAGATTATGAGAGTGATCTTCTGTTCTGGGTCGACACCAAGCAACATGTCGTGGTCAGTTGTGACTTTGATGGACAGAAACATTCGGTCTTACTAACGTCGGCTCACTTTCTCCGACACGCCGTGGCCATAACTGTGTTTGAGGTAACTTCTGCATAATATTAGTTATCATCAGCTCCAGCAGCAGCAACGGGCTATAGCCACAGTTGACAGGAAAGTTTAGATTGCTACAAATTTGAGCAGCACTATGGCATTATAGCACTGTGATTCACTAGTATTATGAATTTCTGTGATTTAGAAAAATTTAGAGTCAACATGCGCTCACACATGTACACAGTGTAAATTGTTATAATGTACACTCTTCTGTTCTATTCTGTTCTTCAGCCGTCCTCAATCTGAGGGTCGGCCACACCATGAGCATACTTTCTCCATTTATCTCTGTCCTCTGCCATTCTGATTGACTCTTCCATGGTGAGTCCTGTCCATGTCTTGAATCTTGATGTTGTCCATCCAGGCTGTGCGTGGTCTTCCTCGCCTGCGTGCACCTGACATTGTTCCTTGTATTATCTCTTTCTCCAGGCAACTACTGTGTTTCCTCGTGGTGTGACCATAGTATGGATAGTATGATATATACTGGCAGTTTCTTAATGTTAATTGTGGCCTTATTTATCAGTGAATGTATTTGTTTAATATTTTAGCAGTCTAAGCCAGTTTTGTTTTTCTTCCTTCGTGTGGTCACCTCACAGTTAAAACACTTGATAGCCAACTTCAGAATTATATACTGATAGTTGAGTATGTTGGAGTTGAAATATTTTGCTAGCTTTATCACCGAAGAAATAATACTGTTATATGATGTGAAATATTATATGGCTTACTTACTTGCTACGGCAATCCTAAAATTTCTTCGGAGACCTTTGTAAGACTAACCGTAGGCTACTTAAAGTGACTAGAATACCTAGCGGCATATGGTCGCGCCTCTATGGGTGAATCGTAACTACTTGACTACTGTCGATTTGGGTTCCTCGCGATGTTTTTTTTGTCACGGACAGAAACGTGACTACTTGAGTCGCGCCTCGTAGCGGCGAGAGTCGCGACTAAAAAAGTGGAGGTTAAAACTTTTGCATGTTACGTGTTTCTACTGAGTCATAGTGACGACTGCGGTTATTTGCATGGCATTGGCAGTAGGCAGCAAGTTTCATGTTTAAATGTGTTAACTTTTCACTAACTGCCCATCCTTCAAGCTGTTTCCTATAATCGCTTGCAGGACTTTGTCTACTGGGCAGCTGCTACTCGTCCGCTGGGCTCGTTGTTTCGGATGCGGAAATTCCGCAACGTCTCGGCTGACAACAATGCCGTAGTGCAGGTTTTCGGGCAGTTGGCACGGCTGACTGATGTGTGTGTACGCCATCAACTGCGTCAACCATTAGGTGAGCTGCTTACTGCATTTCTGACTGCTGCGAATTCAAACGTTAAACTAAGCCGTGATTAATTTGCATTTGATTTTCATCTACCCTTTTACCTCTAACTTCAGCTCCTTGACACTATTGGTTGGAAGATCAGAAGGTTGGCTGGCCTGCGAAGATACCTTCGTTAGTTTTCACCAGAGGTTTTCTTCCGATTCAAGAACAGGAAGAGAGTTAGTGGGTAACTAGCTGGGTGACGGGAACTGCATCTAGTCCGTTTAAACCTAAGCCAGTTATCGCTGAATTTTTTGTGCTGGAACAAATGGCAGTAAAAACCAAGGTGAAACCTGCTAAACAATGTTTACTGGAAATGGCCATTTAAAGTAAAAGTAAAGGAAGTGTATAGCAGTTTATGCTACAAGCATCTCACCGCTACGGGAACTCACGTGCCATATGGGATCACACAGTGATACCTGCCACCCAGCAGAGGTGACATTCCCGCCTTTACCCCAGCCAATTATAGCTGGTACTCGATTTAGCGACCCCAGAGGGATGCAAGGCTGAGTTTGTTATTTAAACCATGGTTGTAGTGAATGTCTACCACTGAACCGATCTCACTGAACCCTTTCTGCTGAGAATTAAAGGCATTTTAGTTCCACAGAGCCCACCCACATGATCAGGTTTGCTCGTGAAAGTCGTTGACCATAAGAACGCGTGCACGTTGAATTTCTGAACCGAACTGAACTGAAAATCTAACCTACGGAGCAGAAAGGAGCTGGAGAGGAGAATCAAAACTTAGCTGCTGCAGACAATAAATAGCATGTCATGTAATGTGTGTTTGTGTGTGTGTTTGTGGTGCAGCTAACGACTCGTGTCGTCAGAGAGTCTGCAGTCATCTGTGTCTGCCGAAGCACGGCTATCCAGGCTTTACGTGCGCCTGTCCAAATACAGACGACTGGCAGCAGTACAGTCTGGATGGTCGTGGACTACGGTGCATTGTCAGTAATGTTTCTGCACCGGGTCAGTATTAACGCATGTAACTTAGACGAGTGGACAAAGTAGAGCTGTCTCTTAGACCAGACTGACTAGTATTTAGTCTCCTGGCTAAAGTTCGGCTGATTTTGTCTAACATATTGGAGAAAATGAAAGTTGTTGCAGAAGAAAACCTTTGAAGATAACTGGAAGATATATAGATAGAAAGACAGACAGACAAATAAAATGCAATACAGAAGAAGGCTACCAGAAGGAATACTCCGTCAAAGCTGGTCACCTGATACGAGTATTTTCATAAACCTGGGCCCATCATGTCGCCCAAACAACAGTATCAAAGTGCCAACAGAAAAAGTGCCGACTAACCAGAGTTAACGTGGCTTCATCATCACTGAATTCCTGCCATAAAGTAATGGAGTCTTGTAGTTTGCAAACAGCCTCACCGCTATGGGAACTCACATCCCATGTGGGCTCACACAGTGTTACTTGACTCCTGGCAGAAATGACATTTCCGCCTTTACCCGAGCCAGAGCTGGTACTCGGTTTAGTGACGTTGGAGGGATGCAAAACTGAGTTGATCTAGTTGGTTACATAGCAAGATGGTTTACTCGCCTGAAGATGGTTACCCATCCCAGTACTAACCGGGCTTGATGTCGAGTAACTTTGTTGGTGTGATGAATGATGTTACCACTACGCCAAACCACCAACATTGCTACCTTCACGCACATAATTATGATACTTCTACTATGATGGTTGTAGTAAGTAAATATGTGTTGATATGTAGATGATCAGTGGAACAATTCATTTCCATCCAGCGATAATTCATCGTCAACTTCACGCGGCCGTGACAGTGGCGGTGATCACGTGATTGGAATTGTCACTGGCTCTATCATTGCTGTCATCTTTGTCTTCTCCGTCGTAAGCTGTCTCCACATTTTTTTACGATGTGATTTGTGGTGTGATTTGTAAATGATCATTATACTGCATTGACAGTCAGTCTGAATTTGTGCTCATGTCATGCTATTGACACTATTGGTTTGGTGACAGGAAGGGAGTCTAGTCCACAAAAGTGTGTGCTGCTCATCCCCCCAAAAAGTTTTTTTTTCCAGAACAAGTAGAGTAAGAAAACCAACGGAAGACCAGCTGATCCATGTTGATGTGGATAACAGCCGTTAAAATGAAAGTAGGAGTAGTAAGACAAGTGACATGGGTGCTGGTTCAAAAGAGTCTGTAAGAGGTGCATGCCGTGACTATCTGCACCCAAAAATCATAAAACTTGAGGTCGGCCGTGAACTGTAGTCTGTCGTCTGTTATTGTACTCAGGCTTCAGCTGTATTTACAGGCCATTTATACTCGTCTATGTAGGGCAGTTGCTTCAGTACTTGTTTGACTGAACAAAAACTTTTGAACGAGATGACATTTGATTTATATATCCAGCAGGCTGGTTTATCTTCGAATGTCAGTATCATATGGCAGAGATCAGTCACCAGATGAACAGGGTGTTTTTTTTCGCTGTTGATGCCGTGATGGGGTGATTGTTATATATGTGTGCTCATTATAACATCATGCAATTGTGGTTGTTCACTTGTGTGATTTCAAGATGCAGCTTTCTGGTTTTGTCTGCATCAGAAGATTATATTCTGGTGGCTGCCAAGTCATGTAGGCATTATAGCTAATAAAAAAGCAGATAGTCTTTATTTTATTTTCCGGCAATCATTTCCTGATATTGTACTGTGACGCTACTACGCCTCTGTGGTCTTTGTAATAGTTCTGCTATTTAAGCCACACTAAAAATAATTGATTGACATTGACGTTGACATTTAAAGGCGCGACATGACCTATATTGTGTTGAAAGCACCGTTAAACCCCAACCATCCAACCAACTTGCATCAGAAAAGGATCTTCTCTGCATGAAAACTGATGTAATCTTTGATTTGCGCTGACTGTCTACCGTAACTCTGTGTGTTGTGTATTGTCGTTAGGCGTGTCTCTGCCTGGTGCGGTACCACAGGCGGAAAAACATAAAGAGCTTAAGATTTGACAATCCCGTTTATCGAGCCAAGAGCGAAGAAGATCAGTTCACTCTGAGCATGGCTCGACATCATGCCGCGTTTTCTTCGCCGCAAGTTGTAAGTGTAAAACCTTTCTGATCATTGTCAGCTGTTGGAATCATTTTAGCCGTACGTTGGAGTTGTAGTGTGTACTGTCACGTAACCAAATGAGAGCACTCAGTGGAGTACTCGTATCTCTCACTCCCTCCAGTAGACAGCATCAGAG
>Ga0209782_1000778_pt1 | contig 14987 bp, 18 predicted proteins | sample WorMetmaBAHAMAS1_FD_187390 | JGI IMG/M metagenome (GOLD analysis project Ga0209782, IMG submission 187390) | Marine gutless worms symbiont microbial communities from Max Planck institute for Marine Microbiology, Germany - Inanidrilus... | ecosystem: Host-associated > Annelida > Digestive system...
GTCCGCTTGGTGGCAGAGCGCATCGGCTCTGAAGGCGATCTCGGCCGCAAAGGACGCTGCGGGATTCTACGCAACGCCGCGTCTCGTCAGGCGTTTCTCAGCGATCCTGAACATCCCCTGGGGTTCCATTTCACACCCAAACACGCTTCTTGGCTCAACCAGATCGAAATCTGGTTCTCCATCCTGGTGCGTAAGCTCGTCCGTCGCGGCAACCTCCAATCCAAGAGCGACCTGGCCGGCAGGATCGGCAACTTCACCGACTACTTCAACGAAACCATGGCCAAACCATTCCGTTGGACATATCAAGACACGCCCCTCACCGTTTGACCACGAGGTCTGACCGCGAGCGGTATCACTATTTCTGCTCAGCAGTACTAGCGAGGCTTCGCCTCAGACTGACGAGGCGTGAAGACCCCCCCAAAGCTCCTCTCCTGTAAGGCCCCATCTCCTCCGCCTAACCAGCCGTTGGAGAGCCTGAGTAGGTCGAAATCGGATCGGGATCGGAATTTCGATTGGATCCCGATTTGGGCTGTTACGATACCCTCTCCAGGAGAGAGCCTCCAGGAGAGAGCCTGCCCCGAGTGCAGCGAGGGGACTTGGGGAGAGGGGATCAAGAAAGAAATACAAAAAAGGGGCGCCTGTTGCATGTTCAATGTAGCTATCCAAGCCGACCGTTGATTAAAATCATTACGATATATCAACCAGATCCGGTAACTATTCAGGACCCCTTGCCAAAGCGAGAGCTACCTGTGTAGCTCAGCCCGATGACAAACCCTGCTGTATTTCGGCGTGGTTTGTGTGTTAGGGCGGGATGAGCCGTGATCGCGGCGATCCTTGGCCGCCTCAGGCTGGTGCTGGGGCTGTCTTGGCGAGGATCAAGGCGATTTTCTTGATGTTCTGGGCGGTGGCGGCGAGCAGGCATTGGCATGCGACGGCGATCAATCCTCTGAAGCGGGCGTAGCGGTGGCTATGCAGTTGCTTGGCGTCGGCAAATGGGCGCTCGACGGTTTCCTTCCTGCGCGTGTAGACCCGTTTTCCCCAATCGGTCAGGCGGTGGGCGTCGGTTCTATCTCTGGCGTCCTGCCAGACATGGTGGGTGATGAGCGGGTTTTGTTGGCGCTGCTGATGCATGAGGCGAGCAGCGGGCAGCCCTGGCAAGTGGCAGGGTCGCTCTTGTAGTGGCGATAGCCTATCCGGTCGGTGGTTGAGTAGGCCAGGAGCTGGCCTTGCGGGCAGCGGTAGCCGTTGCTGTCCGGATCAAAGGAGAAGGCCTTCTTGCGCATCATGTCGGGACGCGGGTGCGGGCTACGCCGATAGCCGGTGACGCCGAGGATCTCCCGGTCTTCCAGCCCCTTGGCGATGCCCGCCGTGGCATAGCCCGCGTCCAGCCCGACGGCGCGCGCGTCAAGATCAAAACGCTCTCGCTGGCGTTCGAGCCGGTCTAGATAGGGGATGCTGTCATGCACGCTTCCGGGGTAGTGTGGGTGTCGGTGATCATGCCTAGCCGCTCGCGGTCGACGCGGTGCTTGTCGGCGTTGGCCTTCAGGTGAGTTGAGTCCGTAGAGCACCGTCCCGTCCACCAGGCCATGGGCGATGGCCTGCCCGACGATGCCGTCGAAGATGTCCTGCGCCACACTGGTGTCGTTATAGCGCCGCCACCGGTTCTGGCTCAGGGTCGAGGCATTGAACACCCCATCGGTCAGGCGCAGCCCCGAAAACCAGCGATCACCTCGATCTCGCGCACCTGCTGGCGCTCCGAGCGGATGCCGAACAGGTAGCCGATGAACAGGGCCTTGAACATCACAACCGGATCAAGCGCCGGGCGGCCGTTGCCCGGGCAGTAAAGCCCCGCCACGCGCTCACGGATGAAGGTAAAATCAATCACCGCATCGATCTTGCGAAGCAGGTAATCCGCGGGAACCAGACTCTCGAGCGTCACCATCTCGAACTCTGTCTGCCGCGCTGTCGGTGTCTTCAACATGAACACCATGAATCACAAAGGCCCCGACTTCGCGAGGCCTTTGTCAGCAATCTGACACGAATGGATACGAACCCTCATTCGTGTGAATTCGTGTCCATTCCTAGTTCGACTTGATATCGCAGAGGTAATAGAGAACGAGATGAACAAGATTACAGCAACACTGACCCTATCCCTTGCCGCCGCTGGCCTGGGCGGGGTGGTGCCCATATCCGCGCTCGAATCCCTGCGTGGCATTGCTATCGAAGAGATGTCCGCATCGCCGGCAAAGCGGAAGATCGACGTGGTCGAGGGCGGTATCGAACGTACCATTGAACAGCAGCCGCCTTTGATCCCTCACAAAATCGAGAACTATAAGCTCAGCCTGCACCAACACGGCTGTCTGAAGTGCCACAGCAAGGCGCGGGCCGGGAAGGAGAACACCAAGCCGCCATCCGACACCCACTTCGTCGATCGCGACGGCAACCAACTGGCTAAAGTCTCTTCACGGCGTTACTTCTGCACCCAGTGCCACATGGTGCAGATAAAAGGCGAGCCGCTGGTCGAGAATACCTTCCAGGGTCTCAACTAGGGTCTGTTGACATTTGATATACCTGCGGGTATGGGGGATACGAACCACGGATAGACACGAATTCACACGAATGAGGATTCGTGTCTATTCGTGGTTCTATTGCGTTTGAAACTAGTACTGCTGAGCAGAAATAGTGATACCGCTCGTGGTCAAACCTCGTGGTCAAACGGTGAGGGGCGTGGCTTGATATGTCCAACGGAATGGTTTGGCCATGGTTTCGTTGAAGTAGTTGATGAAATCGCCGATCCTGCCAGCCAGGTCGCTCTTGGATTGGAGGTTGCCGCGACGGATGAGCTGGAGAACCGGATTTCGATCTGGTTGAGCCAAGAAGCGTGTTTGGGTGTGAAATGGAACCCCAGGGGATGTTCAGGATCGCTGAGAAACGTCTGACGAGACGCGGCGTTGCGTAGAATCCCGCAGCGTCCTTTGCGGCCGAGATCGCCACCCGGGAGCTGCGCTTTTCCATGCGCGCCAACTGGTGGGGAATACAGGGACAGCGGCTGGTGGACGGCTTCGGCCGTTTCTCCAGAACCGAGATCATGGGAGGGATCATCGAATCCGAGACAGATCATCACAGCGCCGAATATTCCATCACCGAAGAGCTCTATGCCGTTTACCGCAATTTCCACACCGAACTGCAGGGCCTGAAAAAACAGGCCCCGTCCGCACGCACGGTCGATCTGGGCACCATCGACATACTGCGTGACCGGGAACGTGGCGTCCCGCGCTATTGTGCTTTCCGTCGTGCGTTGCGGATGAAGGTGCACAAAACATTCGAGGAACTGTGCGAGAGTCCGGAGGATGCAAAAAGCCTGCGCGAGATTTAAGGCCGCGTGGAGAAGGTCGATCTGCTGGTCGGCTGTGCGGCAGAGAAGTGGCCGGAGGACTTCGGCTTCTCCGATACCGCTTTTCGGATCTTTATTCTCATGGCGTCGCGCCGCCTCAAGAGCGACCGCTTCTACACGAGCCACTTCACGCCGGATGTCTACACCCCATTCGGGATTCGCTGGATCAGGGACAATGGAATGAGCTCGGTTCTGCTGTGCCACCTGCCCGAACTCGCACCGCGACTCGACGGGGTCAAGAATGCCTTCTTCCCTGGAACCGAGCGGGGTAACGCAATGCTGCGCTCGCCACGAATTCCCTGGCTCGCCGACCTGCTGTTCGTCGATCGGTTGGATTCCCTTGCCGAGCTCGACCGGGAAGACCGGATTGATCGGGATCTTGCCCCTACCAGACCGCTACTGAACCGGATGATTCTTCGTCGGGCAGCCTGCCTCACTTTGGCCCGCTTTTCTTCCTCGCGATGCCGAGGGAAGAAAAGAAATGATCCGAGACCTCGCCGCGCGGCTCGATAAGATCGACCCGGACGACCTCGCCGGCGATCCGGGTGTGGAAGCCCTCGGATCCTGGGTCGCCGGGGGTGCGGGAAGCCCGGAGGAGGCGGGTATTCGCCTCCAAAGGCTCGTGGGCAACCCTGTTCGCCGACGACTACCAGGCCGACGAGTCCGGTTGGCTGGCCGCCTGCCGGATCCGGCAATGGACGCGCGCCGCCCCGTGCCTCCGTGCGCCCGGAACTCTGCTGCGCAGCGTCACGGCAAAGGTGGTTCTAACGACCCAGCGGCACGAACCCCTGAAGCCAGGGACCTTTGTCGTCGTGCGCCTAGATGCTGCCACCCGCGGGGAGCGCCGACTTGGAGGCGATGTTTCACGTCGGCTCCTGGGCCGCCTGCCCGGCACACAGGTACGTTAGGGTTCTGTTACGAGCAATCCGGCGTGCCGCCGAGCCGCACCTGGATCGAGCCGCGGCCTCCGTTGGCAAAGAACGGCGATCCCATCTTCCAACCGCTGGATTTCCGCAATCTGACAGTCAAGAACCGCATCTTCCGATCGAACATCTCCGGAAAGTTCGACGGTGACGATGGCAGCCTTTCCCAGACGCGCGTCAATTGGGAGACCTTGTTCGCCCGCGGCGGAGTCGGGGCAATCATTTCGTCCTATGTCCCCGCACTGATCGAAGGACGGATCATCGCCGGATACGCAACCATCCACGACGACGCCTTCATCGGGGGCTGGAGAGTCGTCGGCGGGTCGGTACACAGGTACGGCGCAAGTACATTCTGCAACTCAGCCATTCCGGGCGGCAGATGGCTCTGCCCGGCATTCACAACCAGCGGCGACGCTCCCTGAGCAGCACCGACCGCGCGGAATCCCTGCACGGCTTTCTCTGTAAGCGGATGACGAAGTCGGACCTCCGCCACACCGTCGACGCCTTCGCCCAAGGGGCGCGGCGAGCCCGCGAGGCCGGACTGGATGGTGTCAAGCTGCACGGCGCGAACGGTTACCTGATCACTCAGTTCCTGAGCTCCGGCATCAATGATCGGGACGACGCCTACGGTGGTCCCTTAAGCAACCGGGCACGTTTCCTGCTCGACAGCATCCGGGCAATCCGCGCCGAGGTGGGAGACGATTACCACCTGCAGGTCAAGATCTCGGCCGTCGACCACAACAACGTCATCCCGTGGGAAGGCAAGGGCAACAGCCTCAAGGATACGATCCGCGTCTGCCGCTGGTGCGAGGCGGCCGGGGTGGACGCCATCCATGTGTCCATGGGCAGCCTGTTCCCGCACCCATTGAATCCTCCGGGCGATTTCGATTTCGAGACCGTGATCGCGACCTACGACGCCATGATCTACGCCGGGGTCAACACCTTTCGGAATTACCTGATTTTTCGTTACCGGGTGCTGCGGCCGATTTTCCGGTGGATCTGGTTCCGCATGAAGCATGCTCTACCCGGTCGAGGGCGCGGGAGCGGACACGACTCGGGCCATCAGGGAGGCGTATTCGTACCCGTGATCTGCACCGGCGGATTCCAGGACGCGGCGCAGGTTCGCCGCTACCTGGCTGACGGCTGGTTCGATGACGTCTCGATGGCGCGCCCGCTGATAGCCAATCCGGACCTTCCTCTGGTATGGGCCCAAGGCCGCGACCTGCCCGAGCGGCCCTGCACCTTCTGCAGCAAGTGTTATGCTGACGCGCCCAAGAACCTGCTGGGCTGCTACGAGCTCGACCGGTTCGACGGCGATTGGGACAGAATGGTCGCCGAGATCCACAAGATTTACGAGACCAAGCCCGTCCTGCAGATTCCGGAGTATCTCGGACTGGCAGGAGGTGTTGCACCATGAGCGGATTGCAGACCTGGGTTACCGCCAGCCGAGAGCACCTATGGACCCAGCGGTGGTGACGACGCCTGTTCGCACTGGTTCTCACAGCTGTGTTCCTGAGCGGCATCGCCGCAGTCGTCGGTGCGTATCTGCTCGTTACCACGGTGCGCTCGCACACACCTCACTACGAAGACGCTGTCGAACACTTCAAATACGGCTCGATCGGTAGCGAGTCGGCAAGCAGCCTGCCGGCCAAGCTGTGGTACACCCTCCCCTACCTGGTTCCAGAGCCGTTCGACAAGGCCAAGGACTACCAGCCGTTCGGCTTTCTCTACGAAAAGGACGCGGGCGGGCGGCAGCGTGATCTGCCCATCGGGGTTGGCAGCCGCACCGAATCCGGCATCGAGCTTGTCTGGTTCAATTGCGCCCTGTGCCACACCGGAACCGTAACGACGGCCGACGGTACCCGGCAGATCATATCGGCATGCCATCGAACAACCTGGATCTGCACGGCTTCATCGACTTCGTCCTCTCACTCGCCAACGCCCCCCGGGTGGGCGACATCGGTCTGGTCGAAAATGCCATCGAGAAGTCAGGCGGAAACCTGGGCTGGCTGGAGAGGCAGATTTGGCGTTTCCTGGTGCTGCCGCAGGTCCGAGAACAGATGCTCCTCCGAGCAGCGGCGCTGACCCCGCTCCTTGATGCGCAACCGCCCTGGGGGCCGGATCGGGTGGACACCTTCATCCCTATAAGGTGGTTCAGCTGGAGATGTCCCTGAGCAAACTGGCATCGCAAGAGACCGTTGCCGCATCGGATTTTCCGAGCATCTACCTGCAACGGCCGCGGGAAGGGATACAGCTACACTGGGACGGCAAATAACCGATCCCTGTTCGAGCGCAACCTAAGCGCGGCGATCGGTGCCGGGGTGACCCCCGAAACGGTCGACATCCCATCCATCGAACGGGTAGCGAAGTGGCTCCTCGACCTGCCTCCACCAGCTTCCCCCGCACTCGAAACGGATGGAGGACTTGACAAAAATGTCTTGGAGAAGGGCCGCAAATTTATCGGGAAACCTGTTACGGGTGCCACGGAGACCGCGGCAATAGCGGCTACGGGACCGGCTCCGGCGAGGCCCCGACCCGATCTACGTTTTGACGATGAGCGCGTCGGGTCCGTAACGCCCATCAAGGATGGTCGGGACAGATCGCGGGCGGTTTGACAGCTATACGGAAGAATTCGCCCGCAACCAGCGCCGGCTGTTTGCAGGCACACCCTACCAGTTCCGCCATTTCGAAAAGACTGCGGACTATGCCAATCTCCCGCTGGACGGCCTCTGGTTGCGAGGACCCCATCTGCACAACGGCAGCGTGCCGACGCTCGCCGACTCCCTGGAGCCGCCCGAGGCACACCCGACCACATTTATTCGCGGGCTTGACACGCCGGATCCGAAGCAGGGAGGGTTCCTAGCCCCGACCTGCTGCAACCCGCAGGCCTCCGCGGATGGAGCCAAGGGGTTTTGCTTCGACACTAGCCTGCCGGGAAACAACAACCACGGACATCTCTGGGGCACCGACTTGTCGGTGCCCCGACAAGGCCGCTCTACTCGCTTATCTTTTGACTTTTTAACCGATAAAGACTGCCTATTCTGTCATCGGTCAGAGTGCTACGGATCGCCGTCCCCTTCGAGCAGTCTGGAATCCATAAAGAGCCTTGTTACTTGAGGGAGCCATTCCATGTTTTTCTCCAGCATGCCCGACGGCAGCAAGCGGCCCGCCGCCAAGTGGAAGCTTTTGCTGATCTTTCTGATTCCCCTCCTGCTGATTGCGGGTTTCGTCTGGTACAAGTTGTTTCGCGAAATGCCGCAGCAGTTCGCTTCGGAAGAGGAATACTTCAAGTACGGCTCGATTGGCACCGAGGAAGAAAACGGCATCCCGTATTGGATTTGGCTCGTGTTGCCGCGGATCCTCCCCAAATACCTTCCCGAGCGGGGCGGCAGTTATGCTGCGCTAGGCGTGATTTGGGAAGACGGACACGAGACACCCATCGGGTTCTCAAAGAAAACGCTTGGCTTCCCGCGGATCGGCATCAACTGCTCCCTCTGCCATAGTAGTTCTTACCGCACGGACGCCTGCCAACCGCCCCTTTTCGTACCCGGCGCGCCGGTCCAAAAGTTCGACCCACAAAGCTATCAGCGGTTTCTATTCGCTTGCGCGTCGGACGCGAAGTACTCCGCCGACACCATTATGGAGCAGATTTCGTACTCGGTTGAACTGTCGTTTTGGGACAAGCTGCTATACCGCTATGTGCTGATTCCCGCGACGCAAAAGCGGCTGTTGGAGCAGAAGGAGATCTTTTCCTGGATGGACTCGCGGCCGCGCTGGGGCCACCACGACAGGATTGATCCCTTCAATCCGGTCAAGTTCAACCAATTGGGGATTAATCCCGACGGAGATTCAACGGTCGGGAATTCCGATATGCAGTCGATTGGGAACATGGCCAAGCGCGCAGGCTTTGCCTTGCACTGGGACGGCCTCAATACATCGCTGACCGAGGTTGTGCTGAGTAGCGCCGTTGCCGATGGGACCACGAGAAAGTCGTTGCCGGTGAGGCAGTTGAAGGTATTGGGGGACTACCTCAAGCTAGCTCTCCCCACCGTCCTATCCATTCGCCGACGCGATCGATCAAGATCTGGTGGCGCGGGGCGAGACAATCTTTCAAGAGAAGTGTGCTGATTGCCACGCCTTTGGTGGCAGCCGGATAGGGACCGTGATTCCCATCCAGGAAGTCGGCACCGGCCATCACTGGCTGGAAATGTGGACGGAGGAAGCGGCCAAGATCTACAACGAGTACGCCGCCGGCTATTCGTTGGATTTCAACGGCTTCCTCAAGACCGATGGCTATGTGGCGGTGCCGCTGGACGGGATCTGGATTCGCGCGCCTTACTTGCATAACGGGTCGGTGCCGACGCTTGAGGATTTGCTCAAACCCGCCGCGGAAAGGCCGACGGAGTTCTATCGTGGCTATGACGTGCACAGTCGCGGGCAGAGGGGATTCATCCATCAAGGACCAGAAGCCGAGAAATACGGTTTTCATTACAAGACGGGCGTGCCGGCCAGCGACGAGGATCTGTCGGTTCCCATCGGCAACAGCAACCAAGGCCATGAGGGCGAACAGTACGGCACGGAACTGCCGGAGGAAGACAAGGCGGCCTTGATCGAGTATTTGAAGCAGCTTTAGACAGACAGCACGCATGGCGTCGGGGCGCCTTCGCTTCGTCTCCAGCGGTTGCAAACAAAATGGATGTCCTTTTGTTAGGCTCTTGAAAAATGAAGCGAAATCGAAATCGCGTTTCGACTTCGCGTCGGGAAAAATTCCAGGGAGGAAATTTTTAAGGTCCACTTAACAAACCTGAAGCATCCAAGCTCGCGGATTTCTTCAGGTATCACAATCCCGCAAAGAGTGACGAAATCCAAAGTCCGAGCATCGCGAGGAGGGTACCATGTACGCTGAACCCATAGACTCCAAAACCCAATCACTCGACACCTAACGAGGCGTTCGAGCGTGTGCTGCCGCTGGCGATTCTAGCCAATCTGGTAGTCGGTCTGGCCCTCTTGATTGTGCCGCTGTGGACGGTGGAGTTTATCGGCATGGAAACCGTACAGCCGCTGATCTGGGTACGCTATATCGGCCTGTTTATGATTCTCCTCACACTAGGCCACATACCCATCCGCTTGATGCCATCGGTTCATCTGCCCCTCGCCTTCTACGCCGTTTTTCTGCGGGTAGTATTCGTGATTTTCTTTGTTTTGGCGGGCTTTCTCGCAGACAGCGGCTTCTTCTGGTTTGCGCTCTACGACCTGGCCTTCGGCATTCTGCTCGGGCACTCCCTTTGGCAGGGGTATAGCGAGGAGTTGATGTCCAGGCCATGAGGGGATGAGAGGTGGAAGCATCCAGCAAGGCTTCGCCTCAATAACTACTCTGAAAGACCGCGTTTCATGCCAGCCCCAAATAATGATCCGCAACCAGGAAGCCAAAGAGGACGGAAAGGTAGAGAATCGAATAGCCAAAGGTCTTCATCGCCAAGACGTCGCCTTCGCTGCGTAGCAGGCGCACGGCCTGATAGACGAAACCCAGCCCCAGACCCAGCGCCCCGACGAGATACAGGAGGCCGCTCATGTGGATCATGAAGGGCATGAGCGATACCCAGAGCAGCAGCAGGCTGTAAATCAGGATCTGGAGCTTGGTGTAGGTCAGACCATGGGTCACCGGCAGCATCGGAATACCGGCCCGGGCATATTCGGCCCGGCGTTTGATCGCCAAGGCCCAGAAGTGGGGCGGGGTCCAGACGAAGATCAACAGGGTCAACAGCAGGCCCTCGACGGCGACCTCGCCGGTCACCGTCGTCCAGCCCAACAGCGGCGGCATGGCGCCGGCGATGCCACCCCAGACGATGTTCTGAGGAGTGGCCCGTTTCAGGTACAAGGTGTAGATGACCGCATAGCCGATAAAGGCGGCGAAGGTCAGGAGCGCGGTCAGCGGATTGACGAAGACCACCAGGACTAGCATGGACACCGCCGCCAGCCCGAGGGCGAATGCCACGGCGTGGCGTGCATCCAGATCTCCGCTCGGCAGCGGACGTCCCCGGGTACGGTCCATGAGGGCATCAATGCGACGGTCGACCACGTGATTGAGGGCGGCACCGGCACCGGCGCAGAGCCCGATCCCGAACAGGCCGAAGAAGAGCGTCGGCAACGGCACCGTCCCCGGCGTCGCAAGCAACATTCCAACCAGGGCAGTAAACAGAATGAGCGCCACCACCTTCGGCTTGGTAAGCTCTAGGTAACGTCGCCATAAGAGATCGCTGGAATAGTTCTCGGCCAAACCGATCTTAGGGCCTGTCTAATTCACGACTGTTCTACTGCGAAACCGAGGAAGCCGGTCAGATTTCCCGCTCGATTTCGTTCAATAAACCTGCTATTCGCCTCAATCGAGCGGGAAATCTGTCTCGACCCCTCGATCCCTCGCTGTAAACGCGTAAGTCAGACAGGCTCTTACTTGTGGCCATACTGGGCACCCTTGATCCAATTTTTGGAGGCCTTGAGCAGATGCTCCATGTCTTCAAGCGTATCCCGCGCTGGGGCATCCTCGGCATAGCGCATCATCAGGTTGCCCATAGGGTCCAGGATATAGGGCCGGTCGAGGGCCGCGGCACCCTCCCCCAAGAGCTCCGGCAGGCGAGCACCGCCCAGCGCAACCTTCATGCCGTCGAACTCGGCGTCGGCATCCAGATCCCGCGCCAGATCCGTCGCAGCGGAATCGGTCACCACCAGCAGCCGCTCGACGCTACGTTGACTCTCGCCCAGGGCCAGGCGGATCTGGCGCATCGCGATCAAGCGGTTGCGGCAAACCTCATCGCATTTGCCGCCGGCGAGATAGACCAGGGTCCACTTGCCCGCGAGGAGGTCACGGGGAAAATCCGCCCCATCCGGGGTGGATAACGCCAGGTCCGCTGGTAAGGCAACCACCGGATCGATCAGCTCCCCCTTGTTGCTGCGGGCGGAAGGTAGATACTCCGGGTTCAGATAGAAAAACCAGGCGGCGATGACGGGGGCCGCGAACACAGCGACCATTGCCCACAGGGGTGCCAGACTACGTGATTTTCTTCCGGTCTCGTCGCGCATGCCACGCTTCCTCTTTTAACCAGACAGCTTCTCAACTACGAAGTTTTCGGGAAAGTTCATATGTGCTTACCTTGGAATGCTCCCGTGGGACAAACAACCAAAATATAATATTTATAATAATACATAAGTATTGCTTTCCTAATAGGCTTTTTTATTACCTGACAGGTCCCGTGCGATTATATACCAAGAAGGAGCTATCCTCTGTTGCAGGCAGGAGAGGTCTCACGCTTGCTTGCGGGAAAGGGACTGAGGTCCTGAATGCCATCCAAAACCTGAAACTTTGTGAAGTAACAGCATGACGAAAACAAATCACACAACACAACAACTCACACCCATCCAAACGCGGGACTGGACGCGGCGGCGTTTTCTGCAAACCACTGTTGCGGGTACGGCCGTTGCCTGGACGGGTCTGCCGGTATTCGCCGGAGCCTCGGCACCGAAAATCGTGGTGGTGGGAGCGGGTCTGGCCGGACCGAATGCAGCCTGGCAACTCAAAAAGGCGGGGTTGCACGAGGATGTGTATGAAGCGGCCGGACGTATCGGCGGGCGAGTTTTCACCCTGGAAAATGCGGTGGGGCCGAGGCTGACTGGTGACCTGGGCGGCTCTTTTATTGACTCCAATCACACCGAAATGCTGACTCTGGCGCAGGAATTGAGAGTGGAACTGCTGGATCATGAAGATGATGAGGAAGAACTGGCGGATACCGTCAACTTTTTCAGAGGCGTAAAATATACTGAGGAGCAAACAATGGAGGCATTGCAACTTTTTTGCCGCGAATCGGTGAGGATTCCCGCAAAGCCCGCAGTAACCCGAAGGAAGCCGGGCGTCTGGATAGACCGTCTATCTCTGAATACATGATACAGATTGGCATGAAAGGCTGGATTCGGGATTACCTGGAAGTGCTGTTTAAGATGGAAATGGGGCTGGAATGCGAAGAACAGTCCGCCATGAATTTTATCAGCGAGCTTGCGCCCGATAGCGAAGGCAAAACCATAATGTTCGATCTGCATGACGAACGTTATCTCGTCAAGGGCGGATCGCAGCGGTTACCGGACGCTCTGGCGGCACAGCTGGACGGACAGATTCACGTGCATCATGCCCTGGAAGCTGTCCGTTCCGCAAGGAACGGTTTTGTATTGGGTTTTTCGAGCAGCAACGGCGCGCCAAAGGAAGTGAAGGCCGACATCGCAGTGCTGACAGTGCCCTTTTCGGTATTGCGCCATACGGATCTGCGGGTCGAGTTGCCGCCGCTGAAAAAACAGGCCATCGCGAAACTCGGTTACGGAACCAACGCAAAAATCATTGCCGGATTCCGTGAAAAACTATGGCGTAACCAGGGGTATTATGGTCGGGTTTGAACTGATTGAAGGCTTCGATCCGAATATGGCGATGTTGAACGGTCTGGAACCGGTCCTCCCCGGCCTGTCCAAGGCGTATAACGGACGTCGCACCCTGTGGAACTGGCCGACCTGGGCCTTTTCCCGTGGCAGCTATTCTCGCTGTAAACCCGGCCAGCGGACTACCTTTGCCCATGAAGCCGGCAGACCCGTAGGCAACCTGTATTTTGCAGGTGAACATTGCAGTATCGAGTTCAGCGTTTTTATGAACGGCGCTACCGAAACCGGGCATCGGGTGGCGGATGCGATTATCGCTTCACTTTAATCCGAATCCGTGAGATAAAATCCGGGATTGGACTTAACAACTACCAGCTAAAGCCAGTGGGTTAGTACTACGGAGTGAAAGTCCGGATACGGGTCAGTAGACCCGTTTAGGGCTCGGTCCGAAAATTATCGTCGACTTTGGGTTCGAAGTGACACGTGGTCTCTGCTCACGACACCTTTGAGAATCTCTATCTCAAACGCCTGACAGGTTTGGCGAATCGGCTCCCTCACCTTCAGACCCACGTCACCCTTAAGTACCTGATACCGATATAGTGTCGCAGATAAATCTGATCGCCTAAAGGCGATGGTTTTAACCTTGTCTCGGAACGAATAAACGGATTAACGATTGTCAACCTTTGATTTACACCTGCTTCCGTGAACTAGGTGAACCATTTATAGGATTATTTCGTTACAGAACAGTTAGTTACTGGTAAACTATTTCTCTTCTTGGACTCACCTGGCAGGTGCTCTGTTGCAACGATTTCTCATTACTGAATCCGAGGCGGATCTGACCTCCCACGCGGGGCTTGGTCTCGTTGGCATGGCGCTTAACACCTGTACGAATCTGGCGGCAGATGCGGCAGCGATATCGCCGATGCGGAGCGATGCCATCGGTCATGCCAACATTCTGTCGAGTTATGTTGCCTTGCTGTGCTTGGGCCAGAGTGACTTTGAAGCGATCAACGGGTTTCGGGAGGATGCCTACTTTGCTGCGGCACTGTGGTTCGACCAAATTCCCTCGGAAGGTACATTACGTCGGCGTATGGACGCTTTCGCTGCGGAGTTTCGGGCGGTCATCGAGGAAGCGGCGATGGCCTTTTTGCAGCGCAGTGAGGCGTCGCTCACGCCGTTGGGGAACGGTTTGCTGACCCTGGATTGCAAGGAAGGGGTTTCGCGTACCGACAAGGGCATGGATGGTTACGCGCCGATGGCCGCCTCTTTGGGGCAGGAGGGCTACTGCTTGGAGTTGGAACTGCGCGCTGGCAGTCAATATTGTCAGAACGGCACCCCGGCGTTCCTCCAGCGTGTGCTGGAGCGGGCGCGACGCGTGACCGATGCCCCCGTGCTGTTGCGTCTGGACGGTGGCAACGATGCCATTGCGAACATCGCGGTGGTCGAAGCCCACAATGAGCACCACCCGCAGGCCGCCCCAATTCACTGCCTGATCAAATGGAACCCACACCAGGAACGCTCGGAGAAATGGCTCGCCGTTGCTGAAGAACACGGCGCGTGGAGTGAACCGCGACCGGGTAAGCGGGTCGCCCGGTTCGACTGGTATGAAACACGCACTCACAACGGTTACGCCTATTCTCTGCGACGTGTCATGCAGGTTACCGAACGCACCATCGACCAGCACGGCCAGCAACTCCTGGTTCCCGAGGTCACGCTCGAAGGTTGGTGGGCGAGCCTCCCGTTCGACGAGCGGACCATCATTCGCCTCTCTGCCGATCATGGAACCTCCGAGCAATTCCACAGCGTGTTCAAGACCGACCTGGACATCGAACGCTTGCCCTCGGGGAAATTTGCCACCAGCGCCTTAATCCTCGCCTGCGCCTAACTGGCCTACAATCTCCTGCGTTGGATCGGGCAGAACGGGCTGCTAGTACACCTGAGCGAAAATTTTAATACATAAGTTTCGGCTGCGAGGATCCGTGCGACAGCGGGTGGGCCATCACCCATTGGACCCAGCGGGAATTCTGGCCGCCGAGGCGATCAAACGCGGCATCGTCCCCGCCATTTCGCAGCGCTCGGTTGGGCGCATTTTAAAAAGATGTCGACCTCAAACCCCATCGTGTGAGCGGTTAGCTCGACGCCAAGCCCGATCCGCAGTTCGCCGAGAAGTGCCATGACATTTGCCAGACCTATCGGCTCGCCCCCGAGCGTGCCGCCGCTGGTATCCCAACCTTCAGCATCGACGAGATGACCGGCAT
>Ga0209782_1000779_pt1 | contig 14981 bp, 11 predicted proteins | sample WorMetmaBAHAMAS1_FD_187390 | JGI IMG/M metagenome (GOLD analysis project Ga0209782, IMG submission 187390) | Marine gutless worms symbiont microbial communities from Max Planck institute for Marine Microbiology, Germany - Inanidrilus... | ecosystem: Host-associated > Annelida > Digestive system...
GGGCGGGGGGGCACGACTGCCCAATCCCTCTACGCAGTGTCTTCCAGTTAAACTACTGTCCTTCCTGCTTTCCCTTGCTGCGTGGAACACCAACGCGACGCAAAATGCGTCCACAGCCGCACACGCAAACGGTTTTGCTGCACTCTCTGAGAATGGAAAGACAGCTATCTGGCAATGCTGATCTTCCAATTGACGTCGCCGACCAACGTGCGTATATTTTATCGCTTCAGATGTGGGAGCCTTTCCGGATGCAAGTTGCATTCACGAGTGTGTATATACCGCGTTCGTGAGTCGAAAGCAATCAAGTCGACGCCTCAGCAGGATGGCCGTGATTCATAGACCTCACCTAGTCCTAGAAAACAACATGCCGTCCGTACTCGACGATACCCCGTCAGCATGAGCCAGACCACTGAGACCAGGTACAACCGAGATGAAGATAATATCCAACTGCCAAGTGCACGGTGCTTTGTGATTACGGTAATCTGTAACCCGGTACGGCTGCGTGTAGTGTATATATGGCTGTAATTTCAGCCATCCGCCCGCGTGGCGACGCGCGTGCCTGCCCTGAACGCAGACAACGGAAGCAGGCTGGCAACATTGGAGCAGTATATCATTACTCGCAGTCTGACAGGCACGCACGCAGTCCGGGTATTAGAGATAGCAGCGAGTGTGAGTCAGAGAGATGAACAGAACACTGAACACGCAGGCGATCGGTGCGCGCGAGCACAGACGGCTGTAACGTGAGGTTCCGCTCGACGAAAAAGTCACGTCACTCAATACGGCACACTGCTGTCTTGTACTCGTCAGCCGGTAGGCTATACCGCCGCCGACGTACGTCAAGCCATGTACTCGATGCAACAGCGGCGCAGCTCAAAATGACGTCCCGAGCGAGTCAGCGGCAAGTTGGCTACGCCGTTCTGTCTGTACTAACCATAACCACGCTGCCCTGCTAAAGTAATCCAGTTCACAGAACGTTGTTCAGCATCAGACGGCATGGACTGGACACTGAGCGCCCGCAATGCATCACATTCATGCAAGACACGTACGTTTTGGCCACAGTGGGTATCCCGTATCCACAGTAGCAGCTCACAGGCGGACTCAACACAGTCTGAGACGGTTGGTTTGCTTCGAAGTAATGACACAGAGGACATCACCTGTCTGTAAGATCTCTCTCCCAGGTGGTCTGTGGCAGCCCGGCCGCTGTACATTTAAGCTTGCAATCTGACATTCTTTAGTTTCTATCTTAATACCACATAAAAGAGAAATTGAAGGTAATTTCCCAATGGGCATACCCAGGTAAAATACTGGGGATGCATCCCGATCATTTCCCAAGCGGACTTGACATTTACATGCTGTAAAAACTAGTGGCTACCTGGGCCGAGTGTGGGTTCACCAAAGCAACCTGATGAACTCCAACAACGGCTGTGTACCAAACATTCAGCATAAAAACTTACATAATTTTTATGCAGTGTGTTATAATAACTGAGTTCAGCTTTCTTTCACACTGTTGCACTGCTTATTATTAGAAGTGTATTTTCATCCCTGCATAAATTCTTTGCAAATACTAATTTCGAACAAGCAATTTACCCAGAATACACTGAAATGCAATATGAAGCAACTAAAAGTAATAATATTAGCCAGCAAATATATCTCACTACAAAGTCAATAAAAACTCAGTCAGAAAAACGTAAGTATAGTCATCACAACAAACCTTTCTTCTAAAAGATTCGTTTGACAGCATTGCAGCGTAACAGCTATGTTGAAGCAAAAAGCAATATATAAACCTAAACAAGAAACATAAGCAAATTCATATTCCATGCAGTTAAAATGCAGAGAAATTATATCAAATGCAAACATTTAAAACAAAACAAGGTGCTACTGCTATATTCATCATTCATTTAGCAGGATCACATGTCATTCTCAGTATACTGAAGGAGAGATTCTTGATGTGGTTATATATTAATAAATCTGGTACCAGAATCACAGATAGGGTTAAAGATGATTTTTCCAGATTTTGGAATCAATTTTTCAGCAACAATAAAATCTGCTGAATTATACTCTGCCTGACAACTGATAACAAAATCAGCCTAAAGTATGATTAATACTTCACAGTCAGTGGTAAACTACAGTTGCAATCTACACAGCAAGCATAAAACTCTTTCAAAATAATAATCAGCAGCATACCGAATTAAACAAAAATATATAAAAAGCATGAAAAACAGCAGTGCCATCCTTAGAGCCCAATTAGATAAGTTGGCCTCAACAGTCGGACCCTTGCCCCAATAGGGTCTGAGACTGCTAATTTGCTAAGTGATACTTTTGATACTGTTTAGCATTATTCAGCAAACTTACTTTCACACTAGATGCTTAAAGTGATCAATACATATTTTGTAACACTTAAATGCTGACATAGTTCTACATGGTTTTCCTGAAGTTAAGAGTGAATACTTCAAAAATTATGCTGTCTGTAACCTTATGTTAACTTAAAACAAAAAAAATCCGTGCAGTTGAGTGTGACGAGGATGGAGGCACTGTGCATAAGTGTGCCTTGAAAGTAAAAGATTGCAAGAGAAAAGGCTGGCACTGTAAATGATTGCAAGATGCTATGGGCATACAATGTACACTGCATAATGCATGCACTATACATCTAAATACATCTAAAATATTCTTTTTTATTTTCTTTCAGTTCAGTTAGCGTACATTAAATGAATATACTACATAAGACTTCATAGCTGGCACATTATTATGTCTCACCTGTGTGTGTTAAATCTAGGCCTACAGCAGTCACATCACCAGTCATACTGATCGTACTAGATCAAAATGCATCAGCAAAGCAAGGAAGATCAGGACCTAGGGTCTAATCGTGACAAAAAAATTCAAGAAACATGCCATAAAATGCAGTGAATTGATAGTTTGCATGTTCTTCTTCAAAATAACTGTTTTATGCTTGGTTTAATACCTATATACCCTCTAGGTACAAGGGGTCTCATACTTACTGCAACCATGGTTAAATGTATATAGATCTATATACATTTAACCATAATTACAGTAAGTATGACCTCCTGTAGCTCGGTCGTAGCCAACGCAGTATCTATAAGACGTGTCTATCATGATTCATTACATGCTTGTAGTGCAGCTATCAGTCGACAAACAGCTCTCAGCAGCAAACTAAGAAAACTCAGCATGATAAAAGCGCATAACTGCCCTCATGCAAAACTACGGCTACCAGCTATCATCTTCGCCGACAAAAATCACGAACGTCGCGTTTGTTTCGTTAACTCATCAACGGCCGGAGCCGGTGACAGACCGTAAAGCCTAAATTCCACGACAGCAATTTCCTCGTACCATCCTCGTAGCAAACGTTACGAGGATGTCGGTCGTTAACACGTTGAAAGGATGCTGCCAGGAAACTGCTCCGGTTGAATTTAGGCTGAACGCACGCAGCGAACACGGAAGGAAAGCCCGCTCTCGTCGCTTCATGCCCGCCGCCACACGACGACGACGACGACTACTCACCTTCTTCTGCTGCGCCTGCTGCATCGCTTTTGCGATAGACGCTTTTCAGCAGAACATCGTTTCGAGCGTCGCAAGTCGGGAAATATCAGCCACACACGCGTACTACGCGATGCACGCTCGTTACAGCACCGAATGCTACACTACCGTACGCACGCGTGGCCTGGTCAGCATGACCAGCAGTACAGCACATACGCAGCACTGGCAACAGCAGCAGTTGTTATTAATCAGCTGCTGCAGCCCGCCGCCCGCCCGCCCGCGCCGCTGTTCCATTGATCGTCAACACTCCCCCCTCTCACACTACTCGCCAGCCTACCGCCGACACGCCACGCCTCCACGACGGACACGGCCGCGGCACAATCACACGTTCAGTGGGAATTGGTCCATATACACTCGATGACTTTGCGTACGTGAACGTGTACAGCCACGACCACCGCTATGTACATAGCCCTGGTGGTCGTGGTACAGCGATCGATATACCTACGCATCGTGAAATCGTATAGCCGACTTGTATGAAATGCGTGGCAAAGCCCAGCGTATAGCCCGCCCGGCATAGCAGTGTCGCCCCCTAGCGAGTGATAGCGAAACACAAACGTGCTGCCCCCTAGTGAATATAGATGAATTAGCCCAAGTGCTGATCGATGCCTGCTGTAAGCTGCATTATCTGCAGAAGTACTGGATAGAAGCCCACCAAATTTATACCAGCTATAGACGTACCGTCGCTGCTTTAAATGCACCCATCGATATTTCAATCGTCCAATGTGTTTGGAAATGCCAATGCAACGAATTGAGATCATCGGCTGATTTTCGCCCAATAATTACACGAAGGTACACAAATAAGAAACGTTATCTTAGGGGTTACAGCACCGTAGTTCACTAAATTTTTAAATGATGAAGCTGCATCATATTGCTTGTGTTAATATCCGTATGCAGATGGCGATACTGTATTCCATTACGGAACTCTAGAGCAAAGACTGAAGGCGGTCAATTTTGATGTTTGCAAAAAGTGCCCCAAATTAATTGGTCACCATGGCAACGTCCCTTGAGTGATCTCAAAACAGACATCAGATTAACCATCCTCACACATGCTCACACACATGTCTATCAAAGCTGAAAATATGGTCCAGATCGGTTGAGCACGTTATAAGATAATAGGCCGGATATGCCCAATTTTTGCAATTTTTTCTCAAAAGTACAAAAATAAGCAAACAATTCTTCGGAGTTACTCCACCGATCATCACCGTATTTGCAATTTGCACACGTGTAGCCATATTCAATGCGCTTCTAAGCTGCTGATCTCTATTCCGATATTCCAATTAGACTCGAAATGGCAGTGCAACAAATAATTTTTTTTCAGCGAAAAACGCCATTTTCCACTTTTGTTCGTTGCCATGGCAACGTCCTTTGATGAGCGATTGCTAAGTTACAAAAAATGTCACGTTGTGCTGTAGATTAATTTAGTTGACTTGATTTTTTCAGCACATAATTTCGTCTTGCTGCCATATTCGCGTTTTCGTGTACGTTATACACTATTGTGTCAAGGTGTAAACGTGTACACAATTCTTTATCGTGTACACGCGCACCTCCCTATTACTGGGCCCTTTAATTTGCCGTAGTCTCTAACCCATGATTATACGTTTGATTCTGGTTCTCTAAAAATTGTTTAAAATTTCACAACTAGGCATGACATATTAATAAAGAGCTAATGTTATAAAATATATTCTGTAAGAAAATATCGGTTCGAATATTTTTTTCTAAAAAGAAGTTTGTTTTGTTGTTAATGTTATGCTTGCGAGACTTTGACCCAATTTTAGCCAATAAGGGAAATTGTAAACATTGCTGTTTTAGTGCACTAGTTATTTTGTATTATGTAATTAATCGGCGTTTTCGGCGATAACGTCAGGTTTAGCATTTATTATTATATGTGACAGACATCAATGATGGATCAGCTAACAGCGTGGCAAGGCGTTTGTGCAAGTCATTCATCACCATGGCCTGACGAATCGCAGTTCACTGTGATGCCCTCTGGTCAGATAACCTCGACGCAAGTACGATTTACGCTTTTTTTCTCTGCGTTTTTTCAGTGATTATTGTTGGCATAAGCAATTACTGCAAAGTGCTGAAAATTGAAAATGTACTGAACACTGAATATGTTAAGGATTAGGATGTTTGTATGATTAAGGTTAGTACAAGTAGGTATTGTAACTAGTGCTGATACAGATGCCAAAATCTAGGCCTTTTTAAAGTCTATCTGTCGCTTGTCTTTTCAAAGTGTATTCAGTTACTTGGGTTTTTGGCACCATCTTGGGATTTTGTTATAACTAATAAGGTCTTAAGATATCTGAAATTGGAAAATGGAGACACTGAAGTGGTGCATATAAACAGCTAAAAAACCTAAGTAGTCATATCAACATGCATACCCATGCCGGCAATGCATTAGATAACCATGTGACCTTGACCTTTGATCTTTTGACCTCATTGTCAACACATGCTGAGAGACTGCCATGCAGTGTATGTCTGCTAAATTTGATATTGATAGCTCAAGCCATTATCTCGTTAGATGGTGGACACACAGACCCGCAGACACACCCACACACAAAGTCACAGACGCTAGTAACCACCCTACCCACACATAGGCTACAGTTAGCTTTGTTGTAAACTTGTTCCAGAAGTTAGCAAGAACGATTAACTATTTCCTAAATGTATATTAGACGAGATTCTTAAATTAAACCTGCTTGTACATTCATAGCACTGTTTGCTGTTTTGAGTGGATTATCATATTGAATGCATGCAGTTTGCTGTTTGAGTGAGTGATGTTGAACCATGTAACTAGTTTATAATATGTTTATCAAGGCAACCATCGAAGGCAAATCCAAAACTGCCTAAACCGACTGCCAGTAAAATTTTCAGAACCATAACAACACTAAATGCAACCATATTTAGTAAAGAGCAGATGAACTTAGTTAAACAAATTAAGGCTGTATAAATAGTGGCAAGGCTATGGGGAGATTGGGGCAGGTTTGAACCTACCCAACTTGCCTCCATGGCCACCTATTTGATTTTGCACAAAACTGATGAGAAATTTTTGGTTAACCCCACTACCTCTCTTCCCTCAAATATGCCTGTTAATTCTAACATAACCTCATGATAGCTGTCAGAGTGCACCAAAGGCTACAGACATGGTTGTCATATTTGAAACATTTTCTGGGTGCAAAACCTCAGACCTCTATACCGGGGTGGGTCTTAGATGCCCCTTGCCATACTCCACCACCATAACTGCCACTATAAAATTCCTAGCATAACCTCTGTGTATAAACTGTGCAAATCCATATTTTGATTTTATGCATATGTACTGGTTACTTTCATTTTATCACAGAAATATACTTGATCTTAAAACTTTGGTAGAGGTGTCCCTTGGTCAGATATGGCAAAAATCGGTCAGATATGAAGAGTGCCTGAATTTGTGATTGTGGTTTATTGCAGTTGGTGAATTTGCCTCAGTCAAATGAAGATCTCATAGACAAACTACCAATGGAACTATTGCTAAGGTAAGCTGTATCTAGCTGATAGTTTGATGTTCTTGTTGCATTTTAGTATTTTTGTGCATGTAATTTTGTTTGAGTAGAAGATGGATCATACAATGTAAAAATGCCTTTTATGCTATGAAGTCCCCCATTTGTGGTTCAAATGTGCTGTGATGCTCATTTGTAAGATTAGATTTTCAGAAGCATTGGGCAGAATTGACTAGTTGCCTTTTTTCCACTGTGACTTATACAGAGGTCTATGTTTTTGCAAGCCATTTATTTTTTAGCCCGCTCGGCAAACCTGCCGACCGGGCTATATATTTTATCTTCCGTAATTTCTTCTTTGTTTTAACTTGAGCCAAATTATCTCAGGATCTACTTGACCAATTTTCACGATCTTTTCACCAAATGAAAGGAATTTGAGTGAATTTTCTCGATCCAGACCTCTTTTTTTATTCCTTTAGGGACGTTGCCATGGCAACCGATTTTGGGCAAAATTTGCGTAATGACCTTTATTCAACATGTTGGCATTTTGCAACGGATTCAGATATCGCAATTCCACTTCCAAGGTGCTAAAGGGCACATTTTTTGCTACATTCTGTGCAATTTTGGTGAAGATCTGTCCACTAACCCCTTTTGGAACAAGACGGCCAAAGTCGACATATCATACCAAATATCTCAGCAAGTACTGGACCGAACTTCACCAACTTTTCAGCATTGGTAGGCTCATGTATGCAGATTGTAAAATCGACAGACAAACAGATATACTTATCACAGTACTTTGACCTCCCCCCATGGAAGCGAATTAATTAACATGGTAACAACACCAAGCTTGTTAACATCGGTATCAATGACAATAATATTGAGTAGGCCATCATTATTGCCAGCACTGTATCAGCAGCGGTACTTTGCAGTATTGCTTTGCCAATACATCTGCACAGAAGTAATGAAGGCAATATTGAAGACACTTTTTCGCTGCCAATCGTTGCTGCTCATAGTTTTATATCAGAAGTGTCAAAATAAGCATCTGTAATGGCCATAAACAGAAGTCTTCTGTGTTGTTTTGGTAGGATTTTTTCATATCTGGACGTGACAAGTTTGTGTCGTTGTGCACGAGTTTCTCGCTACTGGAAACTAGTAGCTCTTGACGGCAGCAACTGGCAACATGTCGACCTGTTTTCCTTCCAGACTGACATTGAGGTTGATGGCTTCAGTTTGCTGTAATTCAGATGATTGAGTGATATTTTCTATGTTTTTAGTCGCACCTCTCGCACGCTGCAAGGCGCGACTCAAGTAGTCACGTTTCTGTCTGTCCGTGACAGAAAAAAATGTGTCCGAGGCCCAATCGCCGTCCAATCACAGTTCATCGTGGGCGCCCACGTGACCCAATCTACTCGGCCTGTGATTGGCTGAGTGACTCTCGACTCTCACTTCCAGTCCCTTGTACGATTTATACAGTCCATGCACAGTCCGTCATGGGCGTTGATTGCAGCTCACCGACTGGCACACCCATAGAGGCGCGACCAAATACCGCTAGGTATTCTAGTTTATAACTTTTTGTTGATCATCGCAGTGAAAGTGACCTCTGTGCTGTAGTCAATATACCAATGAAATACATCAGTTTAACGAAAATCAAAAGTATTAATAGTAGTAGGTTGCACGTCTGTTAGATTAACATTGCCATATGAGTGCACTGTGACTTAGGCAATGTATAGTGAAATTTTGTTGCATGTTTTACAGGGTCTGGTTATAGAGAAGTTGTCAAAACATTGTGGTGGTTTCATCAAGTCACTTAGCTTACGAGGCTGCCAGCATGTCTCTGATGCTGCTTTAAGGTAATTCTTAGCTGATTCAGTTTATAGCGTATGGTATCGATATCAAAGTTTATTCTTTGACTGTGAGAATGCAACTCATGCAGCCTTCTAGATCAAGTTACTGACTATGGCAGCGTTTACTTACTTGTCGTTTGCCTGGTCATGTATCTAAGGCTTTTCATTTTGTGCTGTCATTATTACTTTTGGTAATGATCGTGTATTTCGCAACAATGGCTGAGGCAGTCGAGATGCTGTTTGGAGTGGTGTAGTGGTGAGTTGGGTGGTTCCAAGGAATTGTGTATTAGATTGGAGTTCAGATCACCCATGGGGAAGGGGAGTTTCTGCAGAGCGTTTTGTGCCCATTGATTAGTATTGCATTTTTTCAGTGCATTCATAAAGGAGCAGTACATTAATTTGGAAAACTGTAGAATGTTTCTGTGTAGACAATAATATTTTTTTGTCTACACTCTGTTACTGGGGTATTGTTTTCACATATTGTTTTTAGACTCACTTTTATTGGAATGTTTCTGACAGCCAGTAGAGTGCCTTCAAGGCCTTTGGCTACTAGCATATAAATTGTCTTTTTAGTGTTGTGAACACTAGTGGAATGCTGCACTTCATATGATAATTATGCACTGAATAAGAAAGGATTATGGATCTGTGTTAGCAACCATATTATATGGATTGTGGAATCTAAATCTACAGCAGAAATGGCATCTCCCTGTAAAACTATTTTCCATATATCATGGTCTTAAGTTGTTCTAATGAGTTTTTTGTCAATTGTTGGTCGTCACCATTAAGTTGGAGAGCAATATGTTTGAACTTTTCTCTGCAGAATGTTTGCTCAGAACTGCCGCAATATAGTTGCATTGAACTTGAGTGGCTGTACACGCATCACTGATTTGTAAGTATATTATTGTTTTTTGTCCATGTATTATTCAGTGTTTTATGCACATTAATACATCTCACCGCACAGTTTATTTCTTATTAGCATTACGTCACAGCTCATGTTAATTTCATTATTGAAATATTTGTGCTAAAAGTGATTCGCTAAGCTGATACATGAGAATTAATGTGTGAAATTTGCTTGATTTTAAAGTATATCACACCAGCATTGAGAGTATTTGGTATATTTATGTTATTACACTGTTCTGTTAGGTACCAGCACGTGTTCACATTTAAAAGAATTATGGAGATGCTAAATCTAGTGCACTGGTATCGTGGCCAAATGGACAGTGCAAATATTGTTTGATACATTTAGGGAGGGAGCAAAAGAGATTTCCGACTATTATGTATAACTAGAAATGCTTGGCAGAGTCTAGCATGTAGCCCATTAGGCATAGCAGTGTCGCCCCCTAGCAGATAGTAGCAAAACAAAACCGGGTACTGATTGACACAATGTTTAACAGTGCCATTCCTAGCAATGGCATCCCTTAGCCAGGCCAGTGTAGAAAAACTAATCTGAGTGCCTACTGTTAAGCCACTTTAACTCCAGAGTTATGGGACAGTGGGCCGAAGCCCACAAAATTTATAACAGATGTAGAGAGGTCATCACCACTGTTTACATACCCGTCAGCATTCCAATCGTCCAGCACGTTTCATAATGCCATTGTGACAAATAAAAAATAGGCCAATTTGCACCCAGTACAGGTACATAGGTACAAAAATGAACCGCATAATCTCCAGAGTTACTGAATTGAAGTTTACCAAATTTTTATACAATATAGCTACATCATCGCCACTGTTAATGCACACATTAAGATGGCGATAGTTCAAACCACTGGGGAATTCCAGCATAAAGAATGAAGGGGGTATCAATCTATGTTCAGAGGTTGCCGTTAAAATTAATTGGTTACCATAACAACATCCCTTTTGCAACCAGAAAACGAATGTAAGATTTATTATCATCACACATATGTCTACCAACATTAAAATCTTTAAAATTTGGTGAAGATTCGTTTAGTACCACCCAATTTTTTCACATAGGTACACAACTGAGCCACATAGACTCTGTGGTTACAGGACCAACTTTTACCAAATTTCTAACTATGTAGAGGGATCATTCCACTCTGAACAGACACCTGAAGTTAGTAGGCATAAAAGACTGTACACTGTGTAGTGAGGAAGTGGAGACGGCACTGCACTTTTTGGGTCAGTGTCTAGCTCTTGTTACCATACGGCAACGTGTCCTAGAGATGCACTCTTTTACAGCTCTTGAACTGGGTAAGTTTAGATTTTCGAATCTAATCAGATTTGCACACTCCTCCAGGAGGTTTACTACACCTTAAGGGTGCTTTAGGGATGCACATTGGGCCCAATCGGGGCCTCAGTGCTGGACACAGTTCGCCACAAAGAAAAGGAAAAGGAAAGGAAGGAGGGATCATTCCCGCTGTTAATGCGCCCATCATTATTGTGATATTCCAATGTGTTTCGGAACGCCAATGTGCTGGATGAAGGTGAATCAGCTAATTTGGCCCAAAAGTTGGTTGTCATGGCAAGATTCTTGAGCTATTGAAAAAATATGGTTAGATCGATTATCTTCAATCAAATCCCCACCATTTGTTGAACAAATCATGAAAATTGACACAGTATATCCTGAGATAATTGGTTTCCAGTTAAAAACAGAAGAAATTAATGCAAGCAAAACATATAGCACACTGGCCAGGTATTCGAAATAAATGCTACACAGACAGGCAGTGAATCTAAATGGTATGTAGCTGGTGGAGAGTGAGAAGGTATAAAAATAAGCCATCATCAGACCCCGAAGATCACTGCCAGCCGTGTAGGTAATTCACACTTGGCTTTCTCACCAGGCAAAGTAAATTGGTATCACCCAAACAGTGGTAATTCAGTGTGACTAAAACTAGCTGTGGCAGGTAATTAATCCATCTGGCTAACTGCCCAAGGCTAGATCATTTCTAGAACCCTCCGCTTATGGCACATGTATCTCACCTTTGCTTTTGTTTGTCATGTAGAACATGTCAGAGTTTGAGTCAGAACTGCCAACAGCTTCGGCAGCTGAACCTCGAATCGTGCTCAGCCATCACAGACTTCTCTCTCATATCACTGAGGTCAGCAGCATCTTTTAACTGTGATACCAGCATTGTAGTCTGCTCACAGATTCTTTTTGTTTTCTTTGTATCATTCGAATGACTATGTGTAATGTTGATGACAAAATTTTGATTGATTGGTTGAAAATATTTAATGGTTATCCAGTCAGTTTGTTTTTTTTTCAGTCAGTTCGTCTTAATTAGTTTTGAGAGAATTGTACAACAAGTGTTCAAGTGAAATGACGTATAAATTATAAGAGTAAAGTGGTAATTGCATCAAAGCATTATATGTCTACCATTATTCTTGGAGGAAGCCAGGATTATAGTTATTCCATTACTGGGCCCTGTGGTTTTTGACCCTAATGTCACCTTCATGGCTGGCTAAGTATGTTTTATATAGACTGCATGACCAGCCATCTTAATTACTACTGCAGTTTGGGCCAAATAAAACGAGGCCACTATGTTTGACTGCCCATATCCTCAAAACGTCTGAACCGATATGCATGATTTTTGCTTCACTTAAACAGTGTGTTGTTCTGAACAACACGATATTCTGAATATGTCCATTAACATGTCTGTTAACTTCATTTTGATTAACTGCGTAATATAAGTAATGCCATGTTGCGATAGACAACAACTCAAGTTATGAGTTACTATCACAAAACGACTTTGCTAAGTCTTCTTGCTTCCTCCAAATGTTATAAAAACAGACTGCATGAACATTTTTGTATCATTTGAGGATATGTTGGATGTATCTGTTGTTCTGCTGGAAAGCGCATTCTAGACCACATCACCATTCACTGATGCCTCACGCCCCCGAGACTTTCTGTTATACATCTCAATGCAGATCATATCAACAACAAGCAGTGTTTGTTTTGCTTTGGTTCAATATTCAAGCAGATCATGGCTGTCATCTATCTCTCCATCTTTCAATATAATGCTGCAGTCGATTATAATTAGCAATTTGTGCAGAATTGTTTGCTAACTTTTCTTATCATTCGTTGAAAGAAAAATCAGCATTATTAACTCTCGTCACATGGCGCCACTTTATTTGATATATTTGAAAAATTTTGAATCAACAGATGTGTGCAGAATAAAATGTCGTTGAAGTGTGCCAAAAATTATAGAAATTGGTCGAGGCATTTTGAAGATGTAGGCAGAAAATGTGGGCCTTCAAACAAAGTGGCCGCACTTTTTTGGTCTACCTTGTAGTATTTAAAAAAATGATAACGATATGTGACGGTGATGCAGACTTCATGGTTGTTATTTGTACTGACTGTCGCTATCTTGATGTTGTCTTTTTGACACCTGTGCTATTATCATAGAATTTTGTGTTGATCGGTTATGGCACTGTGACACTAAAAGAAGTTTAATCACCACAAAACTAATGACTTTATGCAGTGCCTACACATTTGAAAGTGGTGTTTTGAGGCTCTTGTAGCATATCCAATAGTCGAAAATTGTGTAGGTCAGTTACCATTGATAGGCATTCTTGCTTGGTTGCTTATTGTTGCTTGTGCATTCTGACGTTGAATATGGATATGCACAGTGTCGGTTGCTCACATCTGGAAGTTCTGTGCATATCTTGGTGCCATCTGGTGACGGACGATGGAATTGAGTGCCTTGCACGACGTGCGAACAAACTGCGCACGTTTTTGTGCAAAGGAGCAACTCAGGTTAGTGATAGTAACCGTCTTGTGTTGTGTCTGATCCTGAGTTCATTTTTTTGATTTATAAAATGCCTGAAATAATTGCAGTTGGATTGCTCAATGTGATTTGGAATGTTGTAATTACTGCTCTTTTATGTAAATGTTTTGCTGTGTTTTGAATTATTTTTTACATGCACCATTTTTGACTTTTAAATGTTAGTCATATGCATAACAACCTAGTTTTCCCATACTCATTACCGAGTTGGCCCAGAGCTGATCCAGGTGTACAGGCTGTTAGCCTGCAGGTGACTTTTAAGTTATCCACCCGGCGGTAGGCTGCCATTACTTTTCGCCATGCCTGCGGTTACCTCCATAGCTTTCACCAGATAGCGCCACCCGTAGCACACATCCGATTCCAGCTTACTACTCATTTATTTACCTCGAAAGGATGAAAGGCTGAGTTGGTCTGGTTGGCTGACCTGTACTGGGTGGTTTACGCACATTAGTGGTCACCCATCAGCTGCAGGTTGAGCGCAGGACAGGGAAAGTTAGAGACTGACATTCTATGCCACGCAGAAAAAAGTCATGTGGTTGTTGTAATAATGATGTTGCTTGTTGTCGTCATATTGATAAGTACTTTCATAACTGTTGAGCAATGCCTGCGGCCCATCTGCCTTCAATGCTAATGTCATCTGCCTGCAGAACTGGTTATAGTGAAGGTAAAGATAGCTAAAACTCTCAGTTTCCATCATACAGATGTTTGACATACAGATGCGATGATTGTATCCATTTGGATGATTTAAAACCAGCATTGACCTTATACCCTTTGTTTTGCTTAGTATATCAACTTCTGTAACCTATTATTGTTTATATTTATATTATATTACTATTTATATTATATTTTACCCATTGCACCACCACAGCATGCTACTCTTCTGTTTATAGTGTCTCGGTGTAAAAAATGACTGTGGTGTTTTTTTTACTCTGGATGAATTAGGATGCATAACGAGTGAGTGAATGTTTTTCTGTTACCGGTCACCCACGTTGTTTCAGTAAATTAACTGCAGCTGTTGTCGGTGATGAAGTTGGCTTTATACAGCACACAAGTGTGTATGTGTTTTGTGTCGTTGTAGCTGACTGATGCTGGACTGAAGAACCTCGGAGTCCATTGCCCAAAACTTCGCTTGCTGAACGTCCAGGGCTGCATTGTTAGTCATGTTCCTTGTACATTGATTTTAATTGGAAAGCGATACTACATTTGATATGGATCTTTAGACTTGTGTGTTTTATCTGCATTTGCCTACGCCGGTCTTCATGCTGGAACTTGCGGCCTGACAATCTGGAACATTAGTCTTTCTCTTCAAACTCATCAAATGCCATCTTAAGACATTCTTTTTTCCTCATACTAGCACATTCAGCATATTTGAGGTT
>Ga0209782_1000780_pt1 | contig 14970 bp, 8 predicted proteins | sample WorMetmaBAHAMAS1_FD_187390 | JGI IMG/M metagenome (GOLD analysis project Ga0209782, IMG submission 187390) | Marine gutless worms symbiont microbial communities from Max Planck institute for Marine Microbiology, Germany - Inanidrilus... | ecosystem: Host-associated > Annelida > Digestive system >...
CCCTAAACAAGCACAGCTTGATGTGTCATTGCAAATGTATTATTGCGCATGTTCAGTCAGCCTGGATGCCCGGTGGAAAGTAATGAAATGGCAATGAAGCGTACGGGCAACTAGGGAAATACAGTGGCAAGTAGTTCTATAGATGTAGGCCAGATGCCCAAATGGTTCACACAAGCTGAGCATTCATCAAATGCCTCTGCAACAACTCTCGTACACCAGACCAGACCACTGTCAGACAGTGCTGCAGTAGTTCTTTTATATGTTTGAAAAATATTTGAAGTGTTCTTCATCTGTCCTTTTGTGACAAATTCTTATACCAATTTGTTAGCTCCAAATAAACTCCACACTTAACACCCTAGTTTCTTCTTGTAGGTGTAAGTGAAAATAACCAAAAACGTGACTAAAAATTTCAGTGAATGAATAGCAGACTGAAAATGATCTCCACTGCCACTGATTTCAGTCTGTGGTGACTGAAGGTAACACTGACCATGGATGCTGTTACCATGCTACCATGCTGCCTGTTGCTTCGTGTTATGATGTGATGAATTTGATTGTAATTTGAAGTAGAAGTTTTTACTTTAAAGTTGGGTTTGACCAACCTTTGACTTCCGTCAAAATGTCAGTTTTAAGACTTTGATTTGTCTGGTGTGTATATGATGCACATAACTTAGTAGATAATGATGTTGGATCTTCGTTTCAGAGATAATGACAACATTCAGCATCCGAATTATTAACATTGCATCACTGCTGCTGCTTTGTTGCTGTTCATCATCTCACTCTATGCTTGCAGTGGTTTGTTGCTATTTTAATTTGCTGTTGAGACCTAATAATTTTTGTTGTGTCTATTCTGTACACATAGGGTTAGGGTTACCCTAACCCTAACCCTAACCCACATGTGCCAGTTTAACTGTCATTTTCCTATATGTACACATAAGGAATTATGCCTAATAATAAAAGTTATTATTAGGCATAATTCCTTGTAATATACTTAGTAATAACTTTTATCAGCTGATACCCATATGAGTTGTTGCTAGAGCCAGAAAGACAAACTGGTCATAATTGCTCTAATCTTACAGAAGAAGTTTCTCCTATTAGTCATGTACAGAATGAGTTCTTCAACAGTGGAATACATGCTGAGGCATGTAAGGGCTGTATAGTATTAAAACATTATCAGTAATGTTCCGGTTATTATCTTAGCACACATGCACCACATGCGCCAGTTTAACTGTCACTTTCTAGGTGAACCAGGGTTAGTCAGTTGTTCTTCCCTGTGCATTCTGCCAGGATAGACCTGGCAGAATATTATACCATATGCTGTTTAACACTATCAAACCATGTCTATGTTTGGCATCTCTCGTTGTCTAATGCCTTCTGCCTTCGTTGTTACAGAATATTGATACGTTTATGCCATTTTTAGCTTCAGCATGTCCAAATTGTCTCAATCTGCTTTTTCTAATGACAGCTGTCTGACTTACGTTAAGAGTCAGTGGTTTTAAACTTTTTGTTTGTTTTCGTGTAGCTAGTGCCTGTGTTTTTTAGACCACCAACTAAAATATCACCGAATTATGTTACAACTTATATTTTCAATATTTAATAGTGAAAATTGTTGTAAGATTGTTGGTGTATGGAATTCTTGGTTAACAGTATACAGCTCTATATAAAATCAAAATTAGCAGTGATGACAAAGCTGAAGTAATGCTTAATGATCAGATAACAATTCTGCAGGTATCAACTTAAATAATTGGGTTATCAACTTTTCTGATGACAAAGATATCTGATTTTTATGTCTTAATCAACATCATCCATGAGAATAGCATTGTATGTGTTGCAGCTTGATATGTTTAATCGAACACTGATGGAGTTTGGTGATCGACAGGCAGATTTTGGACCACTTATCTCATCGCATGGAGTTTGGGTAAATAGTAATTAATTTCATTCACTGCAGTACTGCCTTCATAGTTTGAGATCATCGTGCAAATTATATTTGGTATTATAAATCAACAGTCAACATGACCGTGCATCGTACAAATGTTGTTTGAGGTCATAAGTCAATATTGTCAATGTAAGACATATTTCAGCTGTTAGAACAAGGTTATCAGAGTTACAGTTTGCTTCTGAGAAACATCGTATTCCTTATTACACACAGAAGTTTAAATATTGCATGAGGCATGTATAATTAGCATTTCAGACAGTATTTTACCTGAAATGCCAGGCAGCACTTTATTTTAGGTAAAATGTATGAACTATTCACCATGTTTGTCAAGATTAGGTTCACAAATTTCACATAGACAGACTTTTAACATTTAATCTTAGAAGCCACTCATCAGACCACTTTTTTATTAAACTGACTGCTGACTGTATCTATGATGGTATGTAAATATATGCACCTTCTGAACTTGTGGTTTGAGAGGCAGCATCATATTGTGGAGTTATCGTATAGCATGTGAAAGCATTGGCAGTTTACCGGTGTACTTTAATGGCATACAACTCGACAACGGTTCCACCTAGAGCTGATGCCACTATAGAACACTAATATTACCTTGTTAGTGAAATGCAAGCATCACCGTGTTGCACTGATGATCTGAAGTGCTCAAAATCATGTTTTGGTACCTTTGGCATTCAGCCATCGGCGGGTGATTACGATAGGCTTGTCTGCTAGTACTTGGGAGATTGTATTTTTTCAGTGGAATGGAATTACTGGCATGGTGTTGCAGTGAACGGAAGTACCCGAAATCATATTTTGGCACACAGTGACTTCGGTATTTGATATCTCTGAAATGATGTAATGCACGCATTCAGTGAATATAGTTGGCAAAAGTTTGTGGGTAAACTGTATAAAAACTGATTTCAAGGGCAGACTCGTATCATCTATTAGCTGGGAGTGCTGACTGGTGCCACCTGGCAAATAGAGTTGAACAGTAGGTGGACAGTGTAGAAATGGCTTAACAGATAGAGACACCATTTGGTTGATCCACTTGTTTAGGTGAAAGTCTAAAAGTAATTATGCTAAATATGTCACACTTGCTTCATCTTTTGTACCTTTCTGCATAAACCATACGTATTCCTGTACAATGTCCCGGTGATGCACCCCTTTTCCAGATTACTTTGGTATTTCTTGTTTTAGTGTTGGACTAAAGAACATTTTGAACCATTTATTATATGTTAATTTAGAGCATACTTGAACTGTAGATAACATCAGTTTGCTCCAGTTGTGTGTTGTATGTATTTTTAATCCACAGTTGTTACTGTGTGGATGATATACATCTAGGGTCATATTGCCTTCACAGAGCCGGAGAATGGGTGCAGTCAAGTGAAGCCTCCACCTTATGCTATAGATAACAGTAGCATCTGGATTGCTGTGGTAGTGCGCTATCCTTGCCAGTTTGATCAGAAGGTCTGCATTGTGTCATACTTCCTCGCTGTTTTTATTTATCAGTTTTCTGTACTCACTGCATGTTTGTGATATATCCAATGGGTTGCAATGAAATGCTTGAAGTGGATTATAATTTTTTTGCAGGCTACATGTATTTGATGCCATTCCAACTGTGTGATTTGTAATTAATTGTTTAGTTTACACCTGAATACTTGACTACTTTTTGATGTACTTCTTATTCATGTAAAATTCCGGCATCGTTATATGCTTCTTAGTGTTTGTAGTTTCATGTGAATATTTCTTGTCTGTTGCTGAGGTGCCATTGTTATTTTAAGTTGTGGTATGTAGGTACTGAATGCACAGAAAGCTGGTTATGGAGCGGCTATAGTGTATAACAATGGTTCTGATGACCTTGTCACCATGCACGGAAGTGCGTATATGAAGCGTTAGTTATTGCTGTAGTACTGGATACTGGATAGTAATACTACTAGTAATTCTTTACCATGATTGCACAAGTGACAGTATTATTACTATAACAAAATAACAATGTCTTGACATTTTATATTGGAATATGAACAATATATGCTATGGTTGTTTATTGGTATGGTGATGTACGAACTTTGATGTGTGCTTGCTGTTTTATGAATAAAGTACATACAGGCTACCCAGCTAGTGGTAATCAAAAGCTGTTATATTTTCCACTTCACCTGAATAGTGTTTCTGCACTACCTGGTGAAACACAAACAATGGAAAATGCATCTTCCCAATTAAATACTGTATGTTGGCTTTGGAAGAAAACATGCGAAGCCCATTGAAATTGTCACCAGTTTATGTTCAGATTAGTGTGCATTTATAAAACGATCAATTGTGTGCACCAAACAAGATCAAAATTATCAAGAAACAGAACTGAGCATTCAGTAATCTGTTATGCACAGAATCAGCATATACCAAGTCTGTCGTGGTTTCAGTCGGAAACTCGGCATGTCAAAAATTAGTTTTTTTTGACAAGCATGCAATGAAAGCCAGTGGACAGTATTACTGGGATATCCTACTGTCTCAAAAATGTTAGCTGCTATCAAACACAGTGCAGCCAAAATTATATTATTTTTTAAAGAAAACAGTGCATCACTGCATTGTACATGCAACATAGTCCAACTGCTGCAGCAAAATAGTCTCAATTTATGGCCCCCAATCCAGTGCTGAACCCGATTGATTACAAGAGTTTTAAGATTTATACTGCAGCATGAGCATAGGTTGCGAGTCAACAAGACTGAAAAAAATAAACAGCTATTAGCAGAAGTCTTGGAAAACAGAATACTGCATTGAAGTGAAAATATGTTATCTCTGTGATTCTGTCTCTGGCCAGGTAATGCAGAAACACTGTTTAGGTGAGGTGGAAAAATAAACCAGCTTTTGATTGCTCAGTCACTCAGTGATGTTCGTGTCAAACATTATGAAAGTCGGCTAATGTTTGCTCAAGTTACAGCTAAAAATGTTGCGGATGTTTTTTGAGACACGCTGTAGATGTGTGTGCTTATAACTTTTAATTTTACTAATTTAAATTTGAGCTTGATATAGTATGATTGTGGTGAATAGAATGGAATTAATTTGTACTTAAAACCAAATTTTTGCCATATATTGCAGGTAGACGTGGAATTAGCATTCCATCAGTTTTTGTGGCGGGATCAACTGGATCATTGCTTGCGCAGTTCAATAAGCGTGTCAAGTATGTCTTAATTGTATTACATACAGTTTTGCAGATTCTTGTAATATGTATCTTAGGGGCATTCAGACAGTTTTGTTTTGAGCTAACCTAGTTAAACACAGCTTAGGCAACTCGATAAATGTTAATTCTTTGACACATTCAACAATTCAACACCTTTTGTAGTATGTATCTTATAACAGTTGTGCAGTTATTCTCTCCCTCTAAAACACTATTAGAGTTTATTGTCGCCTGAAAATTCGTCCATACAGTAATTTTAAATATGGAAGCATGTCAGCCAAATTTGATGTGTGATGCATTCAAAAAATGAAGCTTATACCGTTTATGTCTGGCATGTACGTCGCTGGTGCAATGAAATTTTTTTGGTCCGACTTGATGGATAAGCAGATGAATTTAATAAATTTAACTAATTAATAGCACCAGATGTGAATTAGTGGCCATAAATTAAACATATAACAAACTGCCACATACGCAGTGCCATTCTCATGGATGATGTTGATCAGACATGAGAATCAGAATACTGATCATAATTGTTGGCTTTGGGAAATAACATTGCTCTAAATAGCTGATAGTCGTGTTTGAATATAAGAAAAGTTAATATTCTGAATGCTTGTTATTTGTTTGTTATGTTTGATAAGTCAGTGTAAGTGTTAGTGTAATAATATTGTGTGTGTTTAGTGTAACCATTGTGCTGTGGAATTCATCCTCCTTCACATCACTAGTATACTTCATAATCCTTGGATGCATCGGTGGGATGGGAATTCTGCTAGGCATCTGCATTGTGGTAAGACATGGTTCTTCATTGTATTCCATTAATGTCTAGTCAGTGTAGTGCTTTTCTGTGCGAACATGCTGTTGATTGGGTGATAGAAAGGGCATCTGGCTGCAGCAAATGCATTACTGTTATGTTCTCTCGTAGATTACCTCACGTAACATAACGTGACCTCAGAAAAGACGGCCAGTATGTATGGTAATATAAGAGTTCTTGCATTTATTTTTACATGGCCTTTGATATCTTTGTAGCTATATTCTGACACCTCACGTTTTCTGCTGTTAACTTTCGTTATTAATTGCAAAGCAAGTTTAGAATTAGTATGGATTACCATACAATGTACTTATATGTTTAGAAACTAGACTTAATATTCGTTACCATACATACATTGTCAAATCACTTACTGGGATATGGTTGCAATAGTGTTGAAGGTTGTCACATACTATGATGATATGAAGTCGTGTGTGATATCGTAATAAATGATTGCTATTATTTAGCCAGCCTGGCATGCCTGCCCGGCAGGCTATATATTTTGCTGATGATGTTTTTTTCTTTATTTTTTTATTTTTCTATGTTTTTTAATGGTTGAAGTCCAAGCAAAGAGATCTAAGAAACTACTGAACAGATCTTCACAAAATTTTCAGGGTAGGTAGAGCTATGTAAGGGCTTGATAAATCTTGCATTCATTTAACGATCACTCAAGGGATGTTACCATGGCAACCAATTAGTGGCAAAATTGGCATTTTTCGCAGACCAATCTTTATTGTCACACTGCCATTCCGAACAGATTGGAATATCAGAACAACATTGGGCAGCTTATAAGTGTGATGAATGTGGCGACGCCATGTACAAATTTAATGAGGTTAGGTACTGTTACTCCGGAGAAACGTTTGCTTATTTTTGTACTTGTGTGAAAAAAAATGCTAAACTTGGCATATCCCGTCAATGATCTCAGAACGTGCTTGACCGATCTTGACCAAAGTTTCAGCTTTGATATACATATTCGTAGGAATGATTATTCTGACGTTCATTTTGAGATTGCTCAAGGGACGTTGCTATGTTAACCAATTAATTTGGGGTTCTTTGCAAACATTAAAGTTGATTACCTTCAGTCTTTGCTCTGGCATTTCGAAATGGAATGCAGCATCACCATCTGCGTAAGAGCATTAACATCGGCGATGACGCAGCTACACCGTGAAAAAAAATTGAACTTCGGTGCAGTAAGCCCTGAGATAAAATTTCTCATTTGTATACTTTTGTATGGTTATTGGGCGAAAATCGATCTCCATTTGTCATGCTGGCATTTCCAAACGCATTGGACAATTGAAATATCGAGGGGCACATTTAAAGCAGCGATGGTGCATGTACGTCTCGTATATAAATTTGGTGGGCTTCTTTCCAGTACTTTTGCAGTTGATGCGTCTCAACTGTGTACAGCAGGAATCGATCAGCACTCAGGTTAATTTATCTACATTTACTAGGAGGCAGCACGTTTGTGTTTTGATAGTACTTGCTAATGGGCAACACTGCAATGCCGTGTGCGCTATATGCTGGGGTTTGTCACGCATTTATAGTTTTTTACCTTACAATGCTTGTTTGTTGATATTTGAGACGCTGTAGTGTTCATTGTGTTACTGTGCATGTAGTGTGTCAATTGGGCATGTCAGCGGGCACGCAAGCATATGTCATTGCTGTCAAAACGTAAACTGAAGAAATTGCCAGTCCACAAATTTAAAACTGGTAAAGTATTATTTGGTGTTATAATACTTTCTAAACATTTTTGCAAAGATTGCAGTTGAGCATGATATGCAACTTACATTTGTTGTTTGTTTTGATTAGGTGATCCGTACGAAACGTGTGCCATCTGTTTGGAGGAATATATTGATGGAGACAAACTTAGATTGCTGCCTTGTGGTCATGGTAAATCTTTCACAGTAGCTTATTATAATGAGAATAACAGTAACAGTAACAGGTGATGATAATTACATTTTTCTGTCCCACAGAGATTATAAATTTAAAAGAGGCAGAATCTTAATGCAAAATTAGGCTATTTATCCCTTTTAACTGGTGAGATTTTGTAATGGCATTTAATTAAAAAGTTGTAGCAGGTTGCATTGTGTTTGTTTGACTTTTTTTCAATTTGCTTCTGTTCAATGTGCGAGAAGGTGTTGTGAGAGTGTTAGCTGAAATTAGATCTGCTTGCTTTTAATTACTGATTTTAATAAGATGCCGCTTATCACAGGCATGTGATGCTAAGCAGTTTGAGGGTAGTTTTACGTTGATTACAGTGCAGATATTTGCACGTGAGAACGTTTGACATTTCTGCATTGTTTGTGCAGCATTCCACTGCAGGTGCATTGATCCATGGTTGACAGAGAAGCGCAACACGTGTCCGCTGTGTAAGGATGTTGTCGGTCGTCGTCATGGCAATACAGCTGCAGCAGTCGATGAAACACAGCCATTACTGCAAGCACAAGATGACTCCGACAATACGGGAGGAGTCACTAATGCTGGTAATATTTTAGTTTTAATACCATGTCATTTAGTCAGTGGAAGATGTCCAGGAAACTGAGTTTGGCTGTCTGTATTTTAGAAGTGTCTTCTGAAACTCTTATAAGCCCGTCAGCGTGTTTGCCAGTTTTGAGCAAACGTCCACCGATACAGACCAGCACCGTTGTTTTATCGGCTGTTTCCAGGTGATGCTGGATTGTGCCAATCTTCATTGGCTCTCTACCTACGACTGTTCGAGTTGAGAACATTTTAGAACATTCTTGTCATCTCAACTAGCAGTGTTAAAATACTGAAAGAAACATCTTTGATTGCTAGTGACAACAAGGAAAAGTGCATCTGCATAATGTTGTTTCATAGTCAAAATATTACTGTTTTTAGTAATATATCACCACACGATATATACAGTAGAGTAAACTTTTATTATAATAACCTATTTGAGATATTTCTAAAAGGTCTTGTTATATACAAAGTCTATTATATCCCATCCGAATAAGCTAGACTGCTCACCAGATACATGTAGTACATCCATAGACCTAGGAGTGACTTTTGTCACTTGACACAAAAGTGACTTGAGGTCGACTTCAAGTCGACAACTTAGAGCCAAAATGACTTGAAGTGACTTGGTATAAATTTAACCAACTTTCGACTTAAAGTCGACTTTAACCTGTATGCTACAACTGGGGGAGGGTAATTTACCCCCAAACGTATTTTCACCCTGTTGCTCCGAAACTTTCTCTTTTGCACATAATGATCAGTGCGTTCGCATGTAGATGATGTTATATTCAGTATGGTTGTTGTGCTTTTCCACTGCCATTTGAAATGTGGCATAAAGATGAATTCTGAACTGAATGACAATAATGACATGCAATTTGCCGACCGTGAAAACAATAATCGACTGAAATATTGTTCATATACAACCACACGTGCCAAAATGAAAGTACTTTTGGTTTCGGGCGCCATCTTGAATGTCAGGGTGAAGGAATCACCATTGAAGGTTGGCATGGGGATCATTGAAAAGTTTACCCTCGAAAACATGAGAATAGCCTTTGGAATGTTATCTTTAGGTGTCATAGAACCTGAGATACACCGCAGTTGCAACATACATATGTAAAATACCATTGGAACACTTAAGTAAAAGGTACAGTGTTCCCATGCTTATGATGACAGTAAAAATTATCTATCATTACTGGTGAACTGGCATGCTGTTGACTGTAGTGTATCTACAGATCGACGAGCTACGCAAGCATTGACGAGCTCTGGATGCGTGTTGACTTATGTCAACAACAGTCTTCCTATATAGCTATATAGCTGTTCTCTCAGTGCGGCCATCACCAAGATGGTCGTCATGATTCTATGTGCATGCTGGTCTTGGTCATGAGTGTAACTGGTCTGTTGTGTCCAGAAACCAGAAAACTCCGTAGTAAATGAAAGTCAGTACTAAAGAAGTCCATTGTAAGCGTATTGTCACACGTTGAAATTAATAAGAGACTAGGGTAAGGACCACGGAAAAGATCTGTGTCTGTTATATTTATGTCCCAATGACCTTGTTATCCAGACTCTGATGTATTTTATTATGCATGGGCTGTTGATCTGTGGTACCACGGTTCAGCTAATGGGCCAGGCTTGGATTTGTCAGCTTTGTCTTGTTTCTATGTTGATGCATGTTATAAGATTCATAAGATTTAAATTCTTGGCTAGGAAATAGTCCTGAATAATCTATTGTGTTTGTACACGTTAGCTGATGATACTAATACTGCAGGGTTTGAAACGACGGCCGACGTTCACATAGTGCCAGCACATGCCGTTCATCGTAGCTATGGTGCTGTCAGTGATTCACCGATACCATCTGCAGCAGTTGTCACTGAAATAGTCGCTGATGACTCTGAGCATGAACATGATGAATCCAACATTGTTGCAGCATATGATCGACCGCAAGCTGGCGACACGTCGAGTCAGCACAGCAACAATGAACTTATTGTTTGAGTTAACCTACCTGCACCAGATCAAAACATCATCTGATATTTTTGTATTTTAAATTCAAGTTGGTAAATTTAAAGTAATTTTGTTAGTCATGTTATTGTGACTGACCATTTTTCACTTTACAGGTAGGGTTTTACAGAACTTGCTAACAGATTGTATGATACGTGATGAATTGTTACACTTAACATAACATGTGATGTTCGATTGTTCATACATTTCATAAGTGTATATATTGATGACTCTTTACTGTTAAAAATATTTGCCCTTGTGTTCTGTGTAGGAATTTGTAGTAACTACTAAGGTTGGAGTTTTCAATATCTGTGCTGTGAATAAGGTCAATCCCTGCATTTCAATGCATTTATCACTTACTTTGCTGATTCTACCTCTGAACATTTTACACACACACACAGTGGGCTATACGCTGGGCTTTGCCAAGTATTTTTAGTTATTATTGGTTGTGCTAATTGTATATAGAGTTGTTGACACGCTGCACATTGTAAATACTGCATGAGATGAAAATGCAGTCGTAGCAATGTCTGTGATTATCTTGTTAGAAAACAGATGGCAGATGTATAGGTGTATATGCTTTTTAGTTTTTGCCACTTAGTCTTGCCATGACATCAGAAAATATGTTCAGAACTGATTGGTATAAACATGTTACTATTTTTAATTGCATCTGTTGCTATGTGTCTCCAGTGCTTTGATGCTGTTGGTTGGGTAGCAGGAAGGGTATCCGGTCTGTAACGGAGTGGTGTGGCACTGGCATGGTTATCTGCCTAGAGCAAGTTGCAGACTTGCTTATGGTTCAGCTGATGCCACTGCTTCTTACTGTCTCTTGCTTCAATAAAATCCAGATTGGTTTTACCTTTTCGGTACTGGCTCACGTGGATAATCCTGGACAAATGGCTGCTAAATTGGTGTGTGTAGTGCATCTGTTAGTAGAATTTTAGGCTGCATAGTCATTACGTGTAGCATGGAGGTGGCACTGTGAGCAGGATGTTGGACCAACTAGAGATTACTGATTTGATGATCCAAGTCATGATCACTGTCATGCAGTCATCCTAGACATGTCAGTCACAAACGTGTGCCTCAGTTCATGAAGCAGTACAAATTATACCGTTGATTGGCAGTGAGCATCTGAAGCTGGAAGAAACTGGTGCCAACCTACTGATGGGTTTATGACTAACGAAACCTTTGAGCTATATATTCCTGGTAGACTGGAGATAAGCAGCAGTCCCTATGGATCATGTTAGCTGAGGGAGTCCCTTTACTTCTCTCTGTTTTTATTTACCTTACTCCAAGAATTAAGCTCTATTAAATCTTTAATATTTACAATAAAGTCTTTACCTTAAAGGCGCGATATGACCTAAATTGTGTTAAAAGCGCCGTTAAATCCCAGCCAATCAACCATATTTGTGATATAATTCCTGACTAAGTCGCTTGACATTTACTTCCACTAGAGATGTGCGACATACGCGTTTTGAAGCTGTACATTCAGCACAGAGGCACATTGCATGTGGAGACGAGTGTTTTTGGTTTGCACTAAATTTACACAAAATCTCACACCTGCAGCTTTGTAAAATGGCAGATATTTCTATGCTGCCCTTGGTTAGGCCTTGTCCCTTGTGAGTTCTGTTTCTGCCGGAGCAATCACTTAGTGATGCAATCACTTTCATTAATGCGATGAGCAAACTTGTTTTGTTGTCTGTGGATTAGTAAGATGTAGATTTGCGTAACTGTTGTGTATTAAGCAACCAAACATTCCTGTAGTTTCATTTTGAATGTTGAAAGTGCCATTAAATAATCAACCATTAGGTTGAGATAATAAAGCCAGCCATTGGTGTTTGTTTGTGCTACTGTTAACTGTTACAACACACTATTACAAGTATTTTATTTTCTTCAGTCTGTGTGTGAAATAATAGCATGCTCAATATTGTTTCATTTTGTGCGAATCGTATTGGACTTTATGCCTCAAACTGTGATCCTGTAAGTTGATGCTGAATTGATATATAAAATGATTTTTCTTCTCAGTGGTAGTGTCGAATAGCAGTAACAGTGTTGGGTGTGTCAAAAAAGTTTTGTCAGTCTCAGTTAGTACTGGGATGGGTGATCATCTTTGATGGGCATACCACTTCTGTATCTTAACCAAGCCACTCAGGCCAACTTAGCCTCCTGTCCTCAGTGGGATGGGAATGAAATGAGTACTGGTCAAATGGTGTTAATGCTCTGTGGCTTGGGAGTAAAGACAAGTATGGCTCATTCCTGGTCTGGATGAATTTGTAGGTGACAGGTAGAAGTTACTGTATGGTCTCTCGTTAACACGTGCCGAGTGCATTAGTAAGTAAGTAAGTAAACGGAGTATAGCAGTTTGCACACGCTCATTATAAAGTGCTATGCAAGTCTACACTTTACTTTGCTTAGTAATAGAGATTTCACTGAGAATGTATTAAATATGATGCATTGTTCTTTTGTCACGATAATCTGTATTAACCCCTTAAAAACCAACATCAAATCATTGATGACTGGTGACTATAAAACAACAGATGACAAAACTGTTGTGTATTGTATTATGACATGCATATACATATGAGCAGTTCTCACTGGTTTAGGTTTTATTTTTACACCTATGACCTGTTTGCTTGTGATGGGGTAAGTTTTTGTGTAATTTTTGTTGTTTGTTGCAAGTTTGGTTAATTTTTCTGGAAAGATGCTTCTCTGATGTAACCTTATATGCATTGGGTTGGATATTAATCTCTGCTTATTCTCTCCAACATTGGGTTGTCCTTATCTGTATTAAAACATTGCAGTCAGTTGTACAGTGTAGTGCTTCTAATGAAATAAGCCTGTTATTGATAATACAGTTCATATTGCTATCAATATGACTATCTGGTAACTGCAGTTTTTCAGCATTGTGTTGATGTTTGTAGTTTTGGACATCATGTGATCACAGTCTGTGCATAAACTTTTATGTACACACAATTATTATTGTCAGATAACTGTGCTAAACAATTATGCTGGTCTGATGACTGCATAAAGTATAGTGTTTCGCATTTTCGAGTTCTGTTATCATCTGCATTGTCTGAAACTGAAATATTTTGGAGATACTACCAGCATACTGTTTTGGCAGCTTGTAACAAGTGCAGATGAATTTGCAATACAGAAATGTGGTATAACAATAAACATATTTGGTCAATTTGGCTTTTGTGATAGCAGATGTTTGTTTACCTTTTTTCAATTGCACACATTCACTGTTAACTAAACACAACTATCGGTGGCATATTTTCGGAGCCTCTGTACATGCAACTCCATCAACAGTACTGAAAAAAATTTATAACTGAAAATACTGTATTCACATTCAAAGATGCATTCATGGCCAGATGAGAGTGAATAATGACGTGTGAATGTTAGAAGAACAACGTGCAGTAACTTCTGCTTTTTGACTGTATGTTTTAATTTAGCCTGCCCGGCATGCCTGCCCAGCGGGCTATATATATTTTGCGGATGTTTTTCTTTATATTTTAGTGGTCGACCTCAGAACAATGAGTTCTCATGAACTACTGGACGGATTGGTAGAGCTATGTAAGAGCTTGATAAATTTTGCATTGATCTGATAATCGCCCAAGGGACGTCACCATGGCAACCGACGAAAGTCAGGAAATCATCGTTTTTTGCAAAAAAAAATTTCTTTCTTGCGCTTTCATTCCAAAATAGATTGGAATATCGGAACAGCAATGGGCAGCTTAGAAGTGCATTGAACATGGCTACTTCATGTACAACTTTGTTGAAGTTCAGTGCAGTAACTCCAAGAAAAACATTTGCTTATTTTTGTAATTTTGTGAAAAAAATTGCAAAGTGAGCATATCCGGCTGATTATCTCAGAACATTCTCGACCAATCTTAACCAGCTATTCGGCTTTGATAGACATATGGCTGGGGATAATTAAGCTGACGTTATTTTTCAGATCGCTGAAGGGACGTTGCTATGGTAACCAATTAATTTGGGGTGCTTTTTGCAAATGTCAAATTTGGCGTTTTGAAATGGAATGCAGTAGCACCATCTGTATAAGGACAGTAACTCTGACGATAATACAGCTACATCGTGTAAAAATTTGGTGAACTTTGGTGCAGTAACGCCTGAGATAACGTTTCTTATGTGTACTTTTGTGTGGTTATTGGGTGAAAATCGGTCTACGATCTCCATTTACAGACGCGTTGGACGATTGAAATGTCGATCGCTGCATTTAAAGCAGCGATGGACGTGTACATCTCATAAATTTGGTGGACTTCTATCCGGTACTTCTGCAGTTAATGCAGCTCCACTATGTACTGCAGGCATCAATCAGCTCTCGGGTTAATTCATCTATGTCCACCACGGGGCAGCACGTTTGTGTTTTGCTACTACTCGCTAGGGGGTAACACTGCTATGCCGGGCACACTATACGCTGTGCTTTGCCACGCATCACTAGTTGATTACTGGAATGCACCCTTATTGAGTTGATGTTAACCACACAGCAACGATTAAGAAAAAGCAATATAGTGATACAGAAAATGGAGCTGAATGGCGGCGTCATTGTTGAAGTCCCACTGCCATAATATGGACCATAGTGTACCT
>Ga0209782_1000781_pt1 | contig 14968 bp, 14 predicted proteins | sample WorMetmaBAHAMAS1_FD_187390 | JGI IMG/M metagenome (GOLD analysis project Ga0209782, IMG submission 187390) | Marine gutless worms symbiont microbial communities from Max Planck institute for Marine Microbiology, Germany - Inanidrilus... | ecosystem: Host-associated > Annelida > Digestive system...
GGTGGCGCGCGTTCGGCGCACGCGGATCAGGAAGGTCGGAAAACATCAGCAGCGCTCCTTGTGAATCGCCGCCAGTCGAATCCCTGCCTAATCACAACGCAACCAAAATCCCATATGCGATTCCCCTCTCCCCATGGGGGAGAGGGGCTTTAGCGCCTAACACCACCGCACCAACGCCATCGCAGCGCGCACCCGCCGTTCCGCCATTGCCACCGCGGCCGCGCGGGTCTGAATGCCCTGGGACCGCGCCTCGGCCAGCACCTGTTCGGTGTTCTGCCGGACCTTTTCTTCGATGATCGCCAGAGCCTGGCTTTCGGTGCCGCCGCGATACTCCACCGCACCGCAGATGACGCCGCCGGCATTGGCGATGAAATCCGGCACCGACAGGATGCCCTTGTCGTGCAGCACAGCCTCCGCCTCGCCGGTGACCGGGATGTTGGCGCCCTGGATGAGCAGCCGGGTCTGCAGCCGGTCGACGTTGTCCCTGGTCAGAACGTCCGGCCGCGCCGCCGGAATCCAGATGTCGCAGGAAACGTCCACGATCGCCTCCGGTGTCCGTTTTTCACCACGCGAGTGCTGCGTGACGCTTTTGCCTTCGCGCTTGAGCGCGGTCAGAGCCGCCACATCCAGCCCGCCGGGATCGACCAGCGTCCCTTTTGAATCCGCCGCCGCCACCAGCACCACGCCCGCATCCGCCAGGAACCTGGCCGCGTGCCGCCCGACCGAGCCGAACCCCTGCACCGCCAGCCGTGCCCCCTTGAGTTCCAGGTCGCAGTAGGGCGCCGCGACCTCCGCGACCTTGCTGAGGCCGAAACCAGTCGCGCCGATCTCGTCCAAGGGGATGCCGCCGATCTCCGGCGGCAGGCCGACCGCCCGGCCATTTTCGTCCCGAACCCAGGCCATGCAGGTCTCATCCGTCCCCATGTCGGGACCGGCGATAAAGTCCTTGATGTCGCCGACGGCGCAGGCAAAGGCGCGCATCAGACGCTGCTTCTTGTCCGTGTCCATGCGCGGATCGGCAAAAATAACCGCCTTGCCGCCGCCGTGCGGCAGTCCGGCGGCGGCATTCTTCAGGGTCATCGCACGCGCCAGTCGGAAACACTCGGCCGTGCTGACGTCCGGCGCCATGCGGACGCCGCCGATCGACGGGCCGGCCGCCACATTGTCGACCACCAGGACCGCCTTCAGTCCCGTGGTCCGTTCCGTGATGTGAATGATCTTCGCCGGGCCCAGATCGTCGGCAAACCGGAAGACGTCCTCCATCGTCATCTCTCCCAATAAGATCCTGCGGCTAGACCGGTTGTTCCAGGTCGGCGATCACCGCGGCCAGAAAACGCGACGCCTCGCCGCCCATGATCGGCCGATGGTCGAAGGTCAGAGACAGGGGGATCACCCTGCGCACCGCCGGCTTGCCGGCGCGGGCGACGACCTTTTCGTACACCCGTCCGGCGCCCAGGATCGCCACCTGGGGCGGAACCACGACCAGGGCGGCATGACGTCCGCCGAACATGCCGAAATTGGACAGCGTGATGGTCTGGCCCCGCATTTCCTCTGCCGGAACCGCGCGGGCCCGGACGTCCGCCTTCATGCGGTCCAGCCCGCGGCGCAGGTCGTCCGGATCGCGGCTGCCCACATCGCGCAGCACCGGCACGAACAGCCCGTCCGGCGTGTCCATGGCGATGCCGATATCAACCCTCTTGTGCAGTCGCCGCCCTTCGTCGCGTCCCAGATACCAGGCATTCAGGGTCGGCTCGACCGTACAACCGGCGACCACGGCCCGGACCAGGCGCAAGGTGACGTCGGTATCGTCGGGCCAGTCATGGATGTCGGCCTCGTCCATGACCGTCGCGGGCACCACCTCGGCATGCGCCCGCTCCATCCTCTGCGCCATCGCCCGGCGTACACCGTGCAGCGGCTCCGGCGGCCCGGCACCGGCGATCGTGGCCGCCGCCCGTTCCACGTCGGCCGCGGTGACGGTGCCTGCCGTCCCGCTGGCCGAGACAATCGACAGGTCGACGCCCAGCCGCCGTGCCAACGCACGCACGGCCGGCGTGGCCTTCACGGGCGCGCCTTCGCCCGACGACGAAGGGACCGGCTTCCCTTCCTCGGGCAGGGCTCCGACAACCGTTCCTGCATCCGCGGGACCTTCGGCCTCTAACTCGACCAGCGGCGCCCCCGTCTGCACAACGTCGCCCGGGTCGCCCAGCAGTTTTGCGATCCGCCCCGGCTGGGGGGCCGGGATCTCGACCACCGCCTTGTCGGTTTCCACCGAGACCAGCGGCTGATCGGCAACCACATGGTCACCGACCACCACATGCCAGGTCACGATCTCCGCCTCTTGCAGCCCTTCACCGAGATCGGGCAACGAGAACGTCGTCATGCGAATGCCAGCGCGCGCTGCGCTGCCTCCACGATCCGCGCCTCAGACGGCAGGTAGCGAAGCTCCAGCCGCGGCAACGGCATCACCGTATCGTAGCCGCACACCCGCCCGACCGGCGCGAGCAGGTTGACCAGGCCCTCGTCCGCAAGACGCGCTGCGATCTCGGCGCCTCGTGGATGATAATGCAGCGCCCGGTCCGTTCCACCGAGGCCAGGATCGTCGCCATGTCGAGCGGCTTCAACGTCGCCACATCGATGACCTCCGCCTCGATGCCGGTCTCTGCCAACTTCTCCGCGGCGGCCAGGGTGGGCGGAACCATCGCGCCCCAGGCAACCAGGGTCAGGTCGCGCCCGTCACGCAGCGTAAAGCAGACGTCCAGCGGCGCCACGGTGGTTTCCGGATCGACGGATTCCTTCTGCGCTCGGTAGAGACGCTTCGGCTCCAGGAACACCACCGGGTCGGGATCGCGGATCGCGGCGCGCAGCAGCCCGTGGCCCCGGGCCGGCGATGACGGGATCACCACCCGGATGCCCGGGATTTGCGTGAACAGCGCTTCGGTGCTTTCGGAATGGTGTTCGGGCGCGCCGATCCCGCCGCCGTAGGGCGCGCGCACCACCATGGGACAGCTCAGCCGGCCGCGTGTCCGGTTCCTGAGGCGGCCCGCATGGTTCAGAAGCTGGTCGATGGCGGGATAGATGAAGCCCATGAACTGGAACTCGACCACGGGACGGAATCCCTGGGCGCCAAGCCCCACGGCGAGCCCGGCGAACAGCGACTCCGACAATGGCGTGTCGATCACCCGGTCGGTCCCGAAACGCTGCACCAGCCCGTCCGTCGCGCGAAAGACGCCGCCGTCGACGCCCACGTCCTCGCCCAGGACCAGGACGGTTCCGTCCTCTTCCATTTCCTGGAGCAGGGCGGCCCGTACGGCTTCGACAAGCGTCATCTCGCTCATTGCGGCCCCGCGTCTTCCTGTTCCGCCGCGACCACCTCCGCGCGCTGCGCGGCCAGGCTCTCCGGCAGAACCGTGTAGAGGTGATCGAACATCGCCGCCGCCGGCATGGCCGGTGTCGCCAGGTAGGACTCCACCGCCGCGTCCGCCTGCGCACCGCAGTCGGCGATCAGGGTCTCTTCGTCTTCCTTGGTCCAGAGCCCACGGTCGGACAGATAGGTCCGGAGCCGCGCCACCGGGTCCTCGCGCCAGCGCGCACTGACTTCCGCGTCGTCACGATAGCGGCTGGCATCGTCGGCGGTGGTGTGGTCGCTGAGGCGATAGGTGATCGCCTCGACCAGTGTCGGTCCGCCGCCTGTGCGTGCCTGCGCCAGCGCCTTCTCCATGACATCGCGCACCGCGATGACGTCGTTGCCGTCCACCTGCACGCCCGCAAAACCCGCCGCGATTGCCTTCTGTGCCAGGGTTTCGGCCGCGGTCTGGGCTTGCCGCGGCACGGAGATGGCCCACTGGTTGTTGTTGACCACGAACACCACCGGCAGCCCGCGCACGCCGGCAAAGTTCATCGCCTCGGATACGTCGCCGCGCGAGGTCGCCCCGTCGCCGAAGACGCAGACCGCACACCGCGCCTCGCCGCGCAGCTGAAAGGCCAGGGCCACTCCGGCCGCATGGGGCGCGTGCGTTCCCACAGGAACGCAGATTGGGAAATCCTCGCGCGGTCCGGCAAAGTCGCTGCCCCGCTCGTCACCGCCCCAGTAGAGCAGCAGCTCTTCCATCTTCACCCCGCGCAGGATCTGGGCGCCCTGCTCCCGAAAGGACGGGACCAGCACATCTTCCGGCCGCATCGTCGCCCCGACCCCCACGGCAACCGCCTCCTGCCCGAGCGAGGAGGCAAAAGTGCCTAGCCGCCCCGTGCGTTGCAGCGCGATCGCCTTGGCGTCGTAGGTGCGGGTCAGCACCAGCGCCCGGTAAAGCGCGATCAGCGCATCCGCGTCCTCTGCAAACCCGGGAAGCGGCGCCACCGGCCGGCCTTCGGGATCCAGGTAGCGGGTGTGGTCGACGGAGAAGGAGGCGACCTGCGACATGGTCTAGGCCGCCCCGCCCTGTTGTTCGCCCAGCTCCTCGATCATCTGCTGGCGCATGATGAACTTCTGCACCTTCCCGGTGACGGTCATCGGGAACGACTCCACGAACCTGACATAGTAGGGGATCTTGAAATGCGCGATCTGGCCCTTGCAGAAGGTCCGGATCTCCTCCGCCGTCGCCGTTTCGCCTGCGTGCAGTTTGATCCAGGCGCAGACCTGTTCGCCGTATTTCGGATCCGGCACCCCGATGACCTGAACGTCCTCGATCTTGGGATGGGTGTGCAGGAACTCCTCGATCTCGCGCGGAAAGATGTTCTCGCCGCCGCGGATCAGCATTTCCTTCAGCCGTCCGACGATCTCGCAGTATCCCTCGGTATCGATGGTGGCGATGTCACCAGAGAGGATCCAGTGTGCCGCGTCGATCGCGTCGGCCGTCTTTTCCGGATCGTTCCAATAGCCTGGCATCACGCAATAGCCGCGGGTCAAGAGCTCGCCCGGCATATCCACCGGCACCACGCGCCCCTCCGGATCCACGATCTTGACCTCGGTATGCGGCATGACCTGGCCGACGGTCGTCACCCGCCGTTCCAGCGGATCGTGCACCGACGTCTGAAAGCTGAGCGGACCGGTCTCGGTCATGCCGTAGGCGATGGTGATCTGGTCCAGGTGCATCTCGCCGATCAGCCGCTTCATCAGTTCGACGGCACACGGCGCGCCGGCGATGATGCCAGTGCGCAAGGGGACAGGTCGAAATCCTTGAACGCAGGATGCTCCAGCTCGGCGATGAACATGGTCGGCACGCCGTGGAGCGCGGTGCACCGTTCTTCTGCGACCGCCTTCAGGACCTCCAGCGCATCGAACCCCTCGGACGGGAACACCATAGTCGCGCCATGGCCGACCGAGGTCAGCGTTCCCAGAACCATCCCGAAGCAATGGTACATGGACACCGGGATACACAGCCGGTCCGCCGCGTAGAGCTCCATGATCGCGCCCGCGAAGTAGGCGTTGTTGACGATGTTGTGGTGGGTCAGGGTCGAGGCCTTGGGCGCACCGGTCGTGCCGCTGGTGAACTGGATGTTGATCGCATCGTCGAATTGCAGGAGATCGGCCAACTCGGCAAGCCGCCCCGTTTCGGCGTCCGTCCCGCGTGACCGCACGTCGTCATAGGTCATCATGCCGGGGCGCCGCTCGGCATCCAGCGTGATCACGAAACGCAGGTCGGGCAGCCGCGCCGCTTGTACATGTCCCGGTTCGGCCGCGGCGATCTCCGGCGCCAGGGCGGCCAGCATCTCCATATAGTCGCTGGACTTGAAACGGGTCGCCGTGATCAGTGCCCGGCACCCCACCTTGTTCAGTGCGTATTCCAGCTCGGCCAGCCGGTAGGCCGGGTTGACGTTGACCAGGATCAGGTCCGCTTTCGCCGTCGCGAACTGGGTGACCACCCATTCGGCATTGTTGGGCGACCAGATCCCGATGCGGTCCCCGGGTTCGAGCCCGAGCGCGATCAGGCCCGCGGCAAGCGCATCCACCTCCCGGTGCAAATCGCTCCACGTCCAGCGCACATTCTGGTGGCGGACCACCAGGGCCTCGCCATCGGGACGCCGGGCCACCGTTTTGTCGAACAGCTGCCCGATCGTGTCGCCGCTGAGGGGGACCGCGCTGGTGCCGTGGACATAGCTCCTCTCAAGCCAACCCATCGCCTTCGCTCCTGTCGATGGCGGCATCGGTCATAGTTGGATCCTAGCCTCGAAGGCCCGGGGGGACCTTTATATGCGGCAATCACCCCCTTCCCCGGAAACCCCCGGAATCCCGTCACTGTCACAACGCAGGATCGAGAATCCTTGCAAGATCAACACTTAAGCCTTAAAAGCAGGGCGTCACCGAAGTCCTGGGCCGCCAGGCTTGTCACGCCGACGAAGTCGAGACTCCCGCGGAATTCGTTGATTACGGGCCTGCAGGTGCCCCTGGCGCCAGCGGGTGAGACACTTATGAAGGAACGATCGAATGACAGTTGGAACCGTTAAGTGGTTCGATACCGTCAAGGGCTATGGCTTCATCAGCCCCGATGACGGCTCAAAAGATGCTTTCGTGCACATCTCGGCAGTCGAGCGTGCTGGACTTGGCAGCCTTGTTGAAGGCCAGCGGGTCGAGTTCGAGCTGCAGCCCGGACGGAACGGAAAACAAGCGGCGCAGAACCTGAAACTCGCCGAGTAGTTCGGCAGAGTCGCGCAAAAGGCCCGCCCTACGGCGGGCCTTTTCACTTGTCTGGGGCGGCGCGACACGACAGCACATGTCGCATTCCCGCTAGTCCTGCCGGTCCGCCCGCCGCTAGAGTTGCCGGGTTTCGACGGACGAGGCGGTCATGGCCCGGTATTCCATCTTTTCCCTTGCGCGCAACGCGCTCAGCTACGATCGCGGATGGTCGCGGGCCTGGCGCAGCCCGGACCCGAAGCCGCGGTACGACGCGATCGTCGTGGGCGGCGGCGGGCACGGTCTGGCGACGGCCTTTTACCTGGCCAAGGAACACGGGCTGACCAACATCGCCGTGCTTGAAAAAGGCTGGCTGGGCGGCGGCAACACCGGCCGCAACACGACCATCATCCGGTCGAACTACCTGTGGGACGAAAGCGCCCATCTCTACGAGAAATCGCTGCAGCTCTATGAAGGCCTCAGCCAGGAACTGAACTTCAACATCATGCTGAGCCAGCGCGGCGTCTTGAACCTGGCCCACAACGAGCACGACCTGAAGGAGATGTCCCGCCGGGTCCGCGCGATCCAGCTGAACGGGATCGATTCCGAAATCCTGGACACCGCCGGCGTGAAGGCCGAGGTGCCGATCATCAACACGGCGCAAGACGTCCGTTACCCGATCCTCGGCGCCTCCATCCAGCGCCGCGGCGGGGTGGCCCGGCACGACGCGGTCGCCTGGGGCTTCGCCAGAGCGGCCGACGCCTTGGGGGTGGATATCATCCAGAACTGCGAGGTCACCGGCATCACCGTGACCGAGGGCCGGGTCCGCGGCGTGGAAACCACGCGCGGCGTCATTGCGGCCGACAAGGTGGGGCTGGTCGCCGCCGGCCATTCCAGCGTCCTGGCAGCGATGGCCGGCCTGCGGCTGCCGATCGAAAGCCATGCCCTGCAGGCGCTGGTTTCGGAACCGATCAAGCCGATCATCCACAATGTGGTGATGTCGAACGCGGTTCATGTCTATGTAAGCCAGTCCGACAAGGGCGAGCTGGTCATCGGCGCCGGTGTGGACGGCTACAGTTCCTACTCCCAGCGGGGGAGTTTCCAGATCATCGAAGGCCAGATGGGTGCGTTGCTGGAGCTGTTTCCGATCTTCTCGCGCCTGCGCATGCTGCGCCAGTGGGGCGGTATCGTCGACGTTTGTCCGGACGCCAGCCCGATCGTTGCCAAGGCCCCGGTCGCGGGCCTCTATCTCAATTGCGGCTGGGGCACCGGCGGCTTCAAGGCGACTCCCGGTTCGGGATGGGTGTTTGCCCACACCATCGCCCAGGACCGCCCGCATCCTCTGAACGAGGCCTTCACCCTGGAACGTTTCGCAAGCGGCGCCCTGATCGATGAGCACGGCGCCGCCGCCGTCGCGCATTGAGGCCGCAATGCTGTTGATTTCCTGTCCCTGGTGCGGGCCGCGCGACGAGAGCGAGTTCAGTTGTGGCGGCGAGGCGCATATCGTCAGGCCCGCCGACCCCGACGCATTGGACGAGGCCGCCTGGGCCGACTATCTGTTCATGCGCGCCAACCCCAAGGGGCGGCACCGCGAGCGCTGGTGCCACAGCCACGGCTGCGGCCGCTGGTTCAATGCCGAGCGCCACTCGGTGACCCACGAGATTACCGCGGTCTACCGCATGGGCGAGACGCCGCCGGACAGCGGAGACGAAAACGGATGACCGGCGCCGGAACCTATCGCCTGGACCAGGGCGGCCGAATCGACCGGACCAAGGAAATCGCGTTCGTCTTCAACGGCCGGCGCTATCGCGGCTTTGCCGGCGACACGCTGGCCTCGGCCTTGCTGGCCAACGGCGTTCATCTTGTCGGGCGCAGCTTCAAGTATCACCGCCCGCGCGGCATCCTGTCGGCCGGCGCGGAAGAACCGAACGCCATCGTTCAGGTGGAGACGGGCGCGCGCACGATCCCCAACCTGCGGGCAACGCAGGTGGAACTCTACGACGGCCTGACGGCCAGCAGCGTGAACTGCTGGCCCAGCGTGGATTTCGATATCGGCGCGGTCAACAACCTCGCGTCGCGGCTGATCCCGGCGGGTTTCTATTACAAGACCTTCATGTGGCCGCGGGACGGCTGGCACTTCTACGAGCGGATCATCCGGCGCGCGGCCGGGCTGGGGCGGGCGCCGGAGGGGCCGGACCCCGACCGCTACGAGCGCATGAACGCCCATTGCGACGTGCTGGTCGTCGGCGGCGGTCCGGCCGGCCTGGCCGCGGCGCACGCGGCGGGCAAGTCCGGCGCGCGGGTGATCCTGGCGGAGGATTCGCGCCTCCTGGGCGGGTCGCTGTTGGATGCAGGCGACGCGGACGCAGGCTGGCTTGACGGAACGACCGCCGACCTGGCGGCCATGGAGAATGTGCGGTGCCTGACCCGTATGACGGTGACCGGGTATTTCGACCACAACTTCCTGATCGGCGTGGAGCGGGTCACGGATCATCTGGGCCCGACCGCCCCGGCGCATCTGCCGCGACAACGGCTTTGGCGAATCAGGGCCGCACAGGTCGTTCTGGCAACCGGCGCCTTCGAGCGCCCGCTGGCCTTTGCGAACAATGACCGGCCGGGCGTGATGCTGGCCGGTGCGGTGCGCAGCTATCTCAACCGCTTCGCGCTGCGCCCGGGCAGCCGCGCCCTCGTCGTCACCAACAACGACGGCGCCTACCGAGCCGCACATGGGCTGGCGCAAGCGGGCGTCAGGGTCACCGCCGTCGTGGATCTGCGGGACGGTGCGGCCGGACCGGCCGCGGCGGCAGCCCGCGAGGCGGGCCTGAACGTCCTGGACGGTCACGCGGTGATCGGCACGTCCGGCGGCAAGCGGGTCAGCGCGGCCGAGGTCGCACCCCTGCGGCCCGACGGCAGCCTTGCGGGCGGCGCCCGCAGCGTGGGCTGCGACCTGATCGCCATGTCCGGCGGCTGGAACCCGGCGGTGCACCTGTTCTCGCAATCGACCGGAAAGCTCCGGTTCGATGAAGCCATCGCGAGTTTCGTGTCCGACCGCTCGCCCCAGGCGGTGCGGTCGGCCGGCGCCGCGGCCGGCACGTTCGGCACCGGCGCCTGCATCCGCGCGGGCCACGCCGCCGGCAGCGCCGCGGCGGCCGATGCCGGTTTCGCCCAGACCGTCCCGGCGCCGGCCCCCGCGCCCGATCCGGAAGAGGCCCCGCAAAAGCCCGTCTGGCTGATACCGGCCGCCAACGCGCCCGGCGAGGCCAAGCGGTTCATCGACTTTCAGAACGACGTCACCGCCGCCGACGTGATGCTGGCGGCGCGGGAAGGCTACCAGTCGGTCGAGCATCTGAAACGCTACACCACGCTGGGCATGGGAACCGACCAGGGCAAGACGGGCAACATCCCGGGCCTCGCCATCCTGGCGCAAACACTGGACCTGCCGATCCCGGCAGTCGGCACCACGACATTCCGCCCGCCCTATACGCCACTCACCTTCGGTGCCATGGCCGGCCGGGACGTGGGCGCGCTGGCCGACCCGGTCCGGCGCACGCCGATGCATGGTTGGCATGAGGAGGCGGGCGCGGTCTTCGAGGATGTGGGGCAGTGGAAACGCCCCTTCTATTATCCGAAGGCCGGCGAATCCAAACACGACGCCGTCGCCCGGGAGTGCCTAACCGTGCGCACGGCCGTCGGCATCATGGACGCGACCACGCTGGGCAAGATCGTGGTCCAGGGCCCCGATGCGGCCACCCTGCTCAACCGGGTCTATACCAATGCCTGGAGCAAGCTGGAGGTGGGGCGCTGCCGCTATGGGCTGATGCTGGGCGAGGACGGCATGGTGATGGACGACGGGGTGACCGCACGCATCGGCGAGAACCGTTTCCTGATGACCACGACGACCGGCAACGCCGCCCGGGTGCTGGCATGGCTGGAAGAGTGGGTGCAGACCGAGTGGCCCGACCTCAAGGTCTATCTGACCTCGGTCACCGAACAGTATGCCGTGGCGACCCTGGCCGGACCGAAGGCCCGGGACCTGTTGGCCGAGCTGAGCGACGGCATCGACCTGGGACGCGACGCGTTTCCGTTCATGTCCTGGCGCGACGGAACCGTGGCCGGCCTGCCGGCGCGGGTCGTCCGGGTGAGTTTCACGGGCGAGCTTTCCTACGAGATCAACGTGGCCGCGGGCCATGGCATGGCGCTGTGGCGGGCGTTGATGGACCGCGGCGGCGCCTACGGCATTACGCCGTTCGGCACCGAGGCGATGCATGTGCTGCGCGCCGAGAAAGGCTTCATCATGGTGGGTCAGGAGACGGACGGCACGGTCACGCCGCTGGACCTGGGCATGGACTGGATCCTGTCGAAGAAGAAGGACTATCTCGGGCGCCGCTCGCTGATCCGCAGCGCGATAACCGGCCCTGAGCGCAAGCGCCTGGTCGGGCTGAAAACGGAGGACCCGGCCCTCGTCCTGCCGGAAGGCGCACAGATCGTGGCCGAGCCGCCGGCCGGTCTGCCGGCACCGATGATCGGCCATGTCACCTCCAGCTACTGGAGCCCGGCGCTCGACCGGTCGATCGCCCTGGCGCTGGTGCGCGGCGGCCGGACCCGCGAGCCGGGCACGGTCTACGTCCCGGTGGACGGCAAGCCCGTGCCGGCTGAAATCTGCGATCCGGTCTTCTACGATCCCGAGGGAGAGCGGCTGCATGGCTGAGATTGCCGTCAAGGTTACCCCGCTGGGACACCTGCCGCGCACCGACGACGACGGCGCGCTGGTCCGGCTTGCCGAATGTCCCTTGCGGGGCCGGATCAACCTGCGCGGCGACGCGGCCGATGCGGCGTTCCTGGCCGCCGTTTCTGGCGCGACCGGTGTCGAGCCGCCCACCGAGCCGAACACCGGCCGTTGCGGACCGGGCAATATCATTCTGTGGCTGGGCCCCGACGAATGGCTGGTGGAAACCGCGGCGGAGGCCGAAGCCGCCACGGCGGCGGCGCTGGAGCAGGCGCTTTCGTCGCTGCACGCCGCGGAAACCGTGGTGGGCGATGCGGTAACGACCCTGTCGCTTTCCGGTTCGCGGGCGCCCGACGTGCTGGCCAAGGGCATGACGCTGGACCTGGACCCGACACGGTTCCGGCCCGGCGCCTGCGCCCGCAGCCTGCTGGCCAAGGCGACCGTGACCCTGCACAGACCGGCCAACGACATCGCCTACGAGATCACCGTCGGACGCAGCTTCGCCGACTATGCCTGGCGCTGGCTTCAGGATGCCGCGCTGGAATACGGTCCCGGTGCCGGAGGCTGACGATGCTGGCTGCACGCCGCTGGGCGGTCCGACACGCCGCGTTTCTCGACGGTCTTTATGGCAGGTTCGAGTGGTTGCTGTTCCTGATACGGCCGGTGGCCGGCTGGATCGGCTACGAAAGGCTGGAGCGTCCCGTGGTGATCGTCGAACGCGGCATCAAAGGCGCGCTGTTCGATTGCCAGATGTGCGGCCAGTGCGCGCTCAGCCATACCGGCATGTCGTGCCCCATGAACTGCCCCAAGAACCTGCGCAACGGTCCTTGCGGCGGTGTGCGCCAGGACGGGGGCTGCGAGGTCGTGCCCGAAATGCAATGTGTCTGGGTCGCCGCCTGGGAAGGCGCCCAGAAGATCGCCGACCGGGACCGGATCATGGACCTCCAACGCCCGGTCGATCACCGGCTGAAGGACAAGTCTTCCTGGCTGCGGGTTTTGCACCACGGTCTGAGGCGACGACGCCATGAAGGTTGAGGACGAAATCAGCCCGGGGAAGTTGTTCGGCTATGCCGTCTCGGGTGACCCGCCGCCGGGCCATTCCTCGCACGGCCGGCTGGAACATCTGCTGCGCCGGGGCGTGTTTGCCATCACCGCGGAACTCAACCCTCCCGACTCCGCGGACCCGCGGGAGGTCTTCTCCCGCGCGGCGGTCCTGGCGGAGGTCTGCGATGCCATCAACGCCACGGACAATTCGGGCGCGAACGTTCACATGTCCAGCGTCGGCGTCTGCGCCCTTTTGACCCGCGCCAACCTGGCGCCAGTGATGCAGGTGTCCTGCCGCGACCGCAACCGGCTGGCGGTCCAGGGCGATGTACTGGGGGCGGCCGCCATGGGGGTGTGCAACATCCTGTGCCTGACCGGCGACGGTGTCGGCATCGGCGACCAGCCCGAGGCCAAGCCGGTCTTCGACCTGGACTCGATTTCGTTGTTGGAGACGATCCGGGCCATGCGGGATGATCGGCGTTTCCTGTCAGGCCGCGAGATTACGACGCCACCCCGGGTGTTCCTGGGCGCGGCCGCCAACCCCTTCTCGCCACCGCGCGACTTCCGCCCGCTGCGCATGGCCAAGAAGATCGCGGCCGGCGCCCAGTTCTTCCAGACGAACTACTGTTTCGACATCCCGCAGTTCAAGGAGTTCATGGCGCGCATCCGCGACCTGGGTCTGCACGAAAAGAGCTTCATCCTGGCAGGCGCCGGGCCGCTGGTCTCGGCGAAGTCGGCGCGGTGGATGAACAACCGCCTGCCCGGCATTCACATCCCCGAGGCGGTGATCAAGCGCATGGAAGGCGCCGCGGAGCCGAAGAAGGAAGGCCGCGAGATCTGCGTGGAACTGATCCAGCAGCTGAGAGAGATCGAGGGCGTGCACGGCGTGCACATCATGGCCTATCGCCAGGAAGAAATGGTCGCCGACATCGTGCAGCGCTCCGGCGTGCTGGACAACCGCAAGGCAAACGACATCGGCCTCGCCGGCCTGCGTCACGCCCAGGCGGTGCGCCGGAACAGGCTGCTGAAGGAACGCGCTGAGACGGTCAGGGATGATGACGTCCCATCTTCCCAAAATCCCTCATGCTGAGGAGCGACGCGCAGCGTCGCGTCTCGAAGCAGGTGGCTGCATGAGGCACGGTGGTGCCATTTGCTGCCAGGCCCTTCGAGACGGCCGCTTTGCGGCCTCCTCAGGGTGAGGGGTGTGTGAAGGGAGAGGGATTGGCGTGAGGGGTTACCGGCCCTTGCCTTCACCCCGACCTGTCACCCATCCGCACCCTCCAGGAGCGCACGGCGTTCGTCGCGCGGCGTACAGCCGTAGTGGTCGCGGTAGCACTTCGAGAAATGGGACGCCGAGACGAAGCCGGCCGCCAGCGCCACGTCCAGGATGGACATGGCTGTCTGCAGCAAGAGCTGGCGGGCCCGTTTCAGGCGCAGCTCAAGGTAGAACCTGGTCGGCGTGCGCTGCAGATACTTGCGGAACAGCCGCTCCAGCTGGCGCGTGGACAGACCGACGGCCTCGCCCAGCGCCTGCTGGCTGATCGGGCGTTCCAGGTTCTCCTCCATGATGGCGATCACCTTCAACAGCTTGCCGTGGGTCACGCCGAACCGTTGCGGCATGGCGATGCGCTGGACGTCCGTTCCCTCCCGCACGTTGCCGTAGATCAGCTCTTCGGAAACCGCCATTTCCAGGTCCCGGCCGAACTGCTCGGCGATGAAATGCAGCATCATGTCCAGTGACGCGGTGCCGCCGGCGCAGGTCATCCGCGACCCGTCGATCTCGTAGAGATCGTTGCCGACGTCGATATGGGGAAACTCCTCGACGAAGGCTGGCAGGTTCTCCCAGTGAATCGTGCAGCGATGGTTGTCGAGAAGGCCGGCCCGGGCCAGCGTGTGGGTGCCGGTGCACAGCGCCCCGAGACGCGCGCCGCGCCGGTCCAGCCGTCGCAGCCATGACAGCACCTTCTCGTCTTCCTGCTTGCGGATGTGGATACCGCCGCAGACAAACACCATCGGATGGGTTTCCACATCCGTGATCGCCCGGTCAACGTTCACCGAGATGCCGTTCGACCCCGCGACAGGCCCACCATCGCGGGAGAACAGCTCCCACTGGTAGAGCGTGCGATCGCTGACCCAGTTCGCCAGGCGCAGCGGCTCCACCGCCGAAACGAATCCTCCCATGGAGAAATTCGGCAGCAATAGAAAGCCGATCCGCACCGGCGTGTCTGTGACCGATCCGCGAAACACGACGCCCTCCTCCTGCCGCCGCGCACTCTGGCGGAATTAGAGCAGAAGACGGCGTTATTGCAATACATGAGTCCCCTCTCCCCTTGGGGGAGAGGGTTAGGGTGAAGGGGTTCGGGTCTGAGCAAGCGGATATATCCCTAACACTATAGACCGGTTACATCCATGACAGTTTTGGTTGGTTGTGCCTTGGGCCGGGGCGGCCGCCCCGGCCCGAAGTGTTGGAACTTCTGTGTTCTCCGGTCGATGATCCCGAGGTTGATATCGGCGAAGCAGAGCAGCCAGTGTCCGTCTTCGATCTCTCGGATACCGATGGGCTCTCCTGGGAGAGCTTCTGAGACGAAGAT
>Ga0209782_1000782_pt1 | contig 14965 bp, 12 predicted proteins | sample WorMetmaBAHAMAS1_FD_187390 | JGI IMG/M metagenome (GOLD analysis project Ga0209782, IMG submission 187390) | Marine gutless worms symbiont microbial communities from Max Planck institute for Marine Microbiology, Germany - Inanidrilus... | ecosystem: Host-associated > Annelida > Digestive system...
TAAGTGCTCTGAGGTTAATTTTAGCCGCGAATCTATAAGACTTATGTCCCGTCGCTCCTGTCCCGTCTGTTGTGGCCGTCCCGTCTGTCCCGTCATGTTTTAGACTGACCGTACTGGATGGTTGCTCACCAAATTCTATCAGACGTACAAGGGCATCACAATTTAATCTTTATAAATTGGTGTTGCATTTTCAAATGCGTGCAATGAATGAAAGTGGGACAAGCCACCAATTTTGCAATTTGGTGCCAAAATTGGTTTCCATAGCAACGTTCCTTGAACGACTGTCAGATTAGATCATCTGCAGTTCTGCAAACTGCATCCATGAGGGCCATGACTGCCAGCCGATCCAACCCTCAAATTTTGGTACATTCTCAAATAACAGATCTCCCAAATTAAAAAAAAAGAAACAAAACTTGACAGACAATTAAATTCTCGCTTTTACGGAAATCACCGTTACGACTGGGCGTACTTCTGTTACCAGTCTCACAATGAAATTAAACCAAACGAAGCATAGTTCACCTATGCTGATAATTTTCAGCGTACCTTGAGTGCTGTCAAGGCCTCCTTGATCATCTTCGAGTACTTGGGATGACTGGCTGGCTTCTTCGCCTTGCCCGATGATTTCTTCTTTGGTGCTTTCGCGGGTGTTGCTGCAGCTGCATCAGACATGATGACTGAATTATCTCGATCGACTCTCACAAAGCACAAAAACAACTGTTAAATTCTCGAACTAACCACAACAATCACCAACGTAACAGTAATAACGGCGGCTCCTCGCATGACGCGCGGTTATAAAGCAAACGCGCGGACCTTGTTGAGGCGACAGCAGTTGCGCGTTCGATCCCGCCGTCATCTATTGCACTGATGACGTTCAGTTGTGTTTGTGTGGTCTCATTCTCGCTTCAATTCTGTTAGTCGAGTTTAACGTTGCAACTTCATATAATGTTATCCAGCTGCTACGAAGACTGGCCTGTCGTTGTGAACCACTGTCAGTCGTCTGACACGCGCTGTCGTTGCTCCAAGACTGTTCAAAGACACTTGGGTTGCAATGTCGCTGAACGCTCCCGTCCAGTTACAACTAATTTTCGCTCGTTTCTGGAAATATTTCTACCAACTAACTTTAGACAAAGATAGAAGGATCTTTCGACTACGTTTAGATGTATATTTGCAAGAAATATAGCGCTAAGTGAAATGGCGGCGGTGCTATGAATTACACTACACAAGCACATAATCGCCATTTTGCCTACAGTCAGGCACTGTCATCGCTTGCCATATCGCGTTAAAATGCAGCAGTTTTACACACGAAAGTGATTCGCACGATTCACTATGTTTATTGCAGAACACTGTATATTGAACGTACAAAATGACAATAATTTTAACTGTGAGACGTGCAGTATCTACACGTTGTAAAACCATTTCATATGTTTGGCATCACTGTCGTCCATGTAGCCTGTAGGCCATGCATGATCTCCCCGAGTGCATCTTCTCTCAAGCTCTCACACTGTTTACGAACTTCTAGGCAAAATATTGTTTCATCTATCATTATGAACTATGACCTACAGTATTGTTATGTCGTACACTATAATTTATAGTTATTGCAATGTAGAATTTGTATAAGGTTTACAGATAAGATCCAAAGGCAGTTGGTCCGCTTGGTCGAGCCACTCTCATAGGCCTATCATATGCCTATGCTCGGTCATTGAAATCATCGTTCAGAACAATTTTACTATTTATGGTAAAAACTTGCCACTTTACAACCAGTTAAAGTGTAAGACTGACAGCAGAGTCACTTCTCTAAAACTGAAAAAAGTCATATTTGATAAATTATAATCACAAAACACGCGCTGTAAAAATTAAATCAGTCAATCACCAGATTATAATGTATAACCCACGTGCTTTACGGTTATAATCTAGCAATTATTTTGATAGTTGCTGTTTTAGAGCTACGACTCTGCAGTCGCAACTGTAAACTGGGAAGTTTTACCACAAATATATTAGCTGTTTTCTTTACTAAAACTTAATTTCAAATCTCAATCTTCATCTGTGCAGGTTTTTAATGGTCTGGAGGCCAAATCTACATCACCATGCAAATATTTCGTCAAAATTTTAAATACGTCGTGGAGATAGTGTAACTTTTCAATTTACAAGATATGGCGCCCCCATCATCTTGGAAGTTGCACTGTCAAAATTTCAAATTTTATATAGTAGGCCTATACGTACCCAGCCGGCCGGCACGAGCCGGGGTAAGAAGGCCAATGCATCTCCGTACCATATTCATCAAAATCGGTCAAACGGTTGCGGAATTATCGCATTTAACGGTTTTCAAAACGGCAGTCAACCGCCGTCTTAAAATTTATTTTTCGAACTGGTGATGATGACCGTCATTAAATTTCGTCAGTCGCGGGAAAACGGTTTTGGAGATATGGATCGCGATTTTTCCATATGAATATGCAGGTACTAGATAGGCCTACCTATGCCGTCCACCATCTTGGACTTTCAACTTTTAGTTGGCCGTCAAGTTGGGAGGGTTGCCGTCTGTCACAATTCACTAAGCTGTGTAATTCGGTACCAGTCATAGGGCAGCGGTCCTGAGGCTGGAAAAGGTAACCGTAGATCTGACGTCACACTGCATGGCTATGCATCTCATACTTATCCACCTACGGGCTCAAGGTCTAATTCATGTAGATGAGCATCATAAACACTCCTCACGGGGTATGGTAGGCCTACTCTTTTTATGCACAGCACGATCTGCTGTGGTTTGATAGTGTGTCCATCGTCACCCTTCGACTTTCTTTCAACAACTGCTCCAAATTTCAATTATTGTAGCCACCTCATTACAGGCTGGATGCTGCCACAGCAGTGAAAGGAACTCGAAGCACCGACCAGGCCATTCACCCGCTGGCTTATCGTTTCATAATCCATCACCTTTCCTGATGAAAGTAACGTTGCCACAGCCAGATTAATGCACTTGGGGGCCCTAAGCTAGATACAGAAATGGGGTCATACTTTCACATTTCTCCCATCACTTCCCTCCCTACTAGGGGTGTAGTGTATTTGAGAAACTTAAATAGTTCCATGGTATTTTTTGCTGAACCAAATGTCCAATAATGTTTTTTAGGATGAACTTGCAATTTTAGCCACACACCGAACCTCATATAGGCCCTGTAATTCAAGCAACAGTGTCTCCAAACAAGACACTTAACTTTTATAAGTTAAGCAAATGTAAACAGATTTTCAGAGTTCCAAAGGAAACTGCATTTGTGACAGATTCTTATCTTACATTCACCATGTTGCTAAGCTATGCTGTTTTTTGAAATTTGACTTCAAAATCCAAAAATCCACCACTTTTACCATCAGCTTTAACAAAACTTTATTTTGTGCAATGAGTTATCTGAATATTATTATCATGGTAATTATTATGAATGTCAACATTTGAACAATTTATGTAATTAAAAGTGACAATCTGTCATAAGGTGACAACAATGTTTGTAAATCTGACGTACTGCAGTCTTGTCTACCTGACAGATAGGCAGAAAGTTAAATCAAGTCAAGTGCTCTAAGCGTCCATCTCTAGTACAGATGCACTGCATGAATGTCAGCAGTCTGCTGCAGTCCTTGCAACACCCTGAGCATGCTATTTCAGTTTGCTGACATTACGGATTCTACTCTGATTCTATTCTGCGCTCTTTTCCACACTTCTTGGTCATTAGACCCCTCAACAATGTTACCTCTACCGCCATACCACATTAACAAAATAATTTAAGCAGCCACAAAAAAAGATAAAAAACGAGTCTCTCATTAAAAGTTTTTTCTTCCAACAGTCTAGTCAGAACTATAAGAAGCTCAAGTAAATTCTTATTCATTCTTATACAAATACAAACATAAACAAAATAACTACATTAACACTACTAAAAATGCATTTTGGTATGAAAACAAAATAAACTTTTGATTTCATCAGAAATATGATATAATAAATAGCTTTGTGGCTACATTTTACCAATATTTAACCAGATCTCAGTAACTGCTGTGAATGGCAGACTAGAATACAAACTGTACTGGATCAAAGTGATCATTCATCAGAAACAATAACAGTGTAAAACATGTCACACTCACTTCTGGGTTCATAATACACAAGCAACACCATGAGCCGAATTTCCAAGTCAAACATCTGATTCTGGGGGTGGTCTCCCTTTACATGAGTGGATCTGGATCCCCATTTCATATAGGTTAGCTGTCCTCAAACAACTCAATCTGTTAAGGCATTTAGCCACAATAGATCAATGTTTCAGTAAAACACAAACATATGCACAATCCCCCAGTATAAGTAATGCTATTACCATGGATGCATAAAACCTACCTCTACAAAAACTGTTACCATAAAACCTAATAAAACCTTGACCAAAAACAGCAATGGTATGCATAAGAAAAAATTCAATGATTTCTGGCAAATATCGACCACATAAAACAACACATGGTGCAATGTCAAAGTTATCATAATGAAAGCGTAATGCATTAACACTCGACATATAAGGTGACATATCAAGCCACATGTATGCCGTTCACTACTTGATAAGTGTGGTGTCCACTAGTGTGTTATGCTTTCTTTACTGTAACTTTGGATCACAACACTAGTTTAGCTCGCCCAGAGCTAATCTGGGTGAGCTAAACAAGTGTTGTGATGCCGGCGGGCTATGTGTTTTGCCAATGTTTTTTCTTTATTTTTAAATTCATATTTTTAATGGTTGACCTATGAGCTACATAATCTCGGAAACTACTAGACCTATTTTCTCAAAAATTTCAGGGCTGGAAGCGCTTGATAAATTCTCGCTTTCATTTTGTGGTCGATCAAGGGACATTGTCATGGCAGCTAATTTTACAGGCAAAATTGGCCGACATACCTTCATTTGTCACGCTGGCATCCCGAAACAGATTGTAATATTGGAACAGCGATGGGCAGATTAGAAGTTCAATGAATTGGCCTACATTGTGTATAAAATTGGTAGATTTGGTGCAGTAACCCCAGAGTTCTGCTGTCTCATTTGTGTGCAGCAAGCATCGATTTGCAATGGCATTAATGTAACTGCGTTCACCATGTGACGGCACTGCTAGGTAGTGCGGCAGTCAGTGTCAATTTTGTTTTTCTACAATTTTCTACTATTGTTTCGTCACTGTTCATTAGGGGGTGACACTACTATGCCGGGCAGACTACATGCCAGGCTAGGTCATGTGTTCTAGTTTTTTATGTGGTTTACAGCTGCCAAACATCACTGAATTTTATCAATGCATTCCATCATTACAAGTTAAAATATAAGGTGGTATCTCCAAATTTCAACCAGTCCGCAATGTACATTGTTAACAGTATTATAATGCAGTAACAAGTTATTTTAAAGAATACTAACTAAATAATGCAATAATTAATTAACAACAGAAAACAACTATAATAATACTGCAGACAAAACTGCAGGCAACAGAAAATGAACATTTACGTGAAGTTTTACAAATCATTCATGTACAATTACATAGAACTACATGTACAGAATTTTTAACACGGAAAAAACAGCAGGACGTTATTCCAACAACATCAGCTAATGAACAACAAGTTTCTCAAAGCTGCAACACAACGATCTGATGCGGCTTTTGCCTCCTGCGAGACGAGAACAAAGTTGAGGAAACCGTGCGGCAAGTCAGCAATGAACTCCAGATGGACAGGACTGCGGACGTGTCTAAGTCGGCGGGCAAACATCACAGAGTCATCAAGCATCGGGTCAAGATGACACGCCTGCAACACCACCATCATTACCTCTCACTTCTGACAGATTAATCTCTTAACTAATTACAGACAGCAGGTGCACTATCTACAGCTATTCAAATACGAATCTAGTATTTATACTGATACATGCACGGCTGCCTTGTTTGTGTGCCAAGATCTGTCAAAAGAGCTGGTGTAGGTAACTATATTGATAAGAACTCGTAGCATTTTCTCCCCAATCCAAATTCACCAGTACAACTCAGACATAGTAAAACTATGCTCCAATCAAATCTTCATTTTCTAACTGGCATGCGGCACATAGGTTGACCGGAATAACTGCCGTAAAACTGTTCTCTACTAGGTCTGCTGGTTTATGTAAAAAATAATCCAACAGAGGTGATGACTATCATTGCTATTGCTTGATATCACACAGTCACAGTTGGCCAGTTTAAACCAGCTTAGACCTCACATCTAGCAGAAACAGGTGTTTGACAGCACAAACCCAACACTGAATTTAAATCAACTTAATAAATTAACAATGACATAACCAGAATTGTGCTAATGCATTTGTATTTTTTGTTCTCTTTTGCTAACTTCTGTTATTGTTCCTTGCAGCAGATTAAGCTGTTTGCATGCAATATGCATTTCCACATCAAACTGTATAGTAGTACTTTCAGTTTCTGTTTCACAGATTCTTTCCCCGAGTTATTCCAGGTTTGGCCCAGTCCAAAACAGAACCACAGAGGATAGCTGGAGAAAGCTTTCTACAAGTTCTGTAACCATCGTGTCAACCAATCGAATTGGTACCTAAGCAATTAATGAATATTTACTTCATATAAAAATTAATATAAATCTATTACAATATAATAAAATTATGTGATATAAGCTATGGAACAAATGATAGCATTATCTGACAAATGCCACAACACTGATCAACACCCTTGTACAAGATGATAATCAAGACTGATGTCACGGGGAAAAAATGAGAAATAGATAGACTACTATTAAGTTTTTAACACACAGTATTCAGTGTACATAAATACACAAACAAATGCAGTAATCTGCCTCTAATGCTTTGACCCTGTTGGCTGGCATCAGAAGAGCATCCAACCTGTAGAAACTGAGTGACGAGGTGCTGGGCTTGTCATCTGTCCACAGCCAGGTGCAAATCTAAGGTGCAAGTCTAAAGTACTGTCACCAGTCTAGTATTGGTTGATATCAATACCAACATCAACCAATATCAATATCATTTGTTCCACAATATGAAAAATACAAAGCACAGATCAAAATGTGGTATTCTTGACAAATATCCCTTTAACTACAGTATGTGACCAGCCAAAGATATATTATCTACTGCAGTAGAAAAAGACCCAAAAGAACGTACCATTAGATGTACTGGACATAACTGCTGTAACATCTCATCAGACGCCAACAGAGGAGACATATATGGACTTTTAGCAATCCGTCCTTTCTTTGAATTCTCCAGCGGACTGTTTGCAAACAGTCGCAGCTTGGCATACATAGAGAGGTATCGCAGCTCTGCGTCGAGAGATCTAGTGTCAATCTTGGTCACAGCTGGTGGGTGGGAACACATCTGTGGCATTGAGCAACTTCTAAATATCGCGGCGGAGGAGCACTTGTGAGTGTAGTGACCAGCATTGCTCGTTGACGTCGTTGACCTCGTCACGTCAGGCTCGAGTGCTTCGCCGCTTGGACACACTACCAGCACATCAGCTCGAGGAATGTCCACTGAGTCAGCTGCCGGGCAGGTTTGTAGCTTGTCTCTGCCAGTGTCAGTCCCAGCAGACGTCTCGCCAGATGCTACGGAACATGTGTTGATTGCTGTATCTTCATCGGAGTCATGTTCCGTGCCAGCGGCATACGCTACACAATAAATACACAATGAAGCGTAAAGTAAATGCAGGAGTTGCGATTTGCTACAATACTTACATTAATGGCACCAAGGTATGAACTTTGCGGTCATCTAATACACGTGATAATGGGTAACCTGGTGCTCATAAATACATGCCATCACCACCCTCTCAAGCATACTTTCCAGCCTTAGAACATCACAGCAGTTTAACCAGCATCACATAACAATGCTCGGTTACACAGAGGCACACATGGCCAGAAGTCCTCCTTGAAACGACAGGTAACTAGTCCAACCAGTACATCACTGAGCCACATGCAGAATAGCACTGCAGTATTTAGCAGGATGTGTGACTAGAAATACACACCACGCTACACAGTACAACTGCACAGGATCACAGCATACATACAGAACAGTTAATTATGTTTACAACTGAAGAAAAACACTGCAACAAACAAACAAACTGTTTACCATCTAAGCACAACGAGAGGACTCCAAGTGGCAGAAGTGGATCCATCAGAGCAAGAATACGAGATGGTGATGGAACGTAGTGTATCAGAAGACAGCCATAGATGGACAAGATGCCATCAGGTCTTCGGATGCCTTGTGCTGCTAGTTTCATGGTTACGGCCACTGCCAGGTTGGCTCCTGCACTGTCTCCAACGATGAGCACACGCTCTCCTGTCCAGCCTCATTGCAACAACACACACACTCACTCACTCACTCACTCACTCACTCCAGCTACTCTATAACAACTACCAACCAACCAACCATCACTGTACTGCAGCATAATGAATACACCAAGCCTCACCGTTTTAACTGTTACAACAACTACGGCAGCTATGTATAGACCGCAACACACTGTTTTACTGTTATAACCCAAAATCTCTGTCAAACCAATAACAACTACAATTTCTACTACTTGGACTTTTTTGTTCTAATAAGACAGCATATCAGCATACCTTGTGTGGGAAGCAATAAGCAGCTATTTCATCAGAGCAACTAAATTCCATTGTCTCAAGTTCAAATCTCAATGACAATAATCATTAACATCTGAAGCTACATCTAACTTGCAACATAAATTTCACAAACTACAGAGCTAAAAGCACACATGGCTGATGCCCTGAGTAATGATAAACAGCCAACTGTAAATATGGCATTTGGTTACAGTATAAAAATACTTAGCGTGAAATATGGACAATCAAAACACAGCTTGTCTGTGAGAATATTGTAAGATGCCAAGTTTAGATGATTCATGGCAACAATGCGACAATAACATGTATAATTGTTCTTCCTATATCCAGGCACGATTGCTACATTGCTCAGAAAATGTTTTTAAAATTGGTGGTATGACAATGGAAATTGTGTAATCTTACTGTCATCGTGGGCATACCACATGTAGTTCACTAGGTGCAAGATTTTACACAGACGTAGTGTCTTTATCGGAGAGGTTAACAGTGTTTTATGTTACTTTTGGAAGCTCCCGTCTGTTGTAAAAGCTTGGCTGTTTCATTAATACTGTACCAGTTTTTATGGCTGTGTTTATGGGATCTATCATGAAATGTTGTACACAATTTTGTACTGCATGGAGGAAGAGTATTAGAAGAGTTTGCAATCTGCCCAATCAAGCTCATAGTTATTTGTTGTCCCTTATATGTGGTTGCCTGCCGATCTAAGATGAGATTTGTTTGAGATCTGTAAATTTTGTGTGTTAATGTATTAATCATAAGAATACTCTAGTTGAGTTTATCGCACGGAAGGCATCTTCTTTAAACGGCTCAGCTCTCCAGCTGCATGCCGTAATATTCTGTGCTGTGCACAGCGGTATTCATGTACTGTAGAAGACCTACTTTTTACCTGTTCAGTGCGCATGATTGTTGATTCAGGAGTTGCTGAGCGTTTAAGTGATTAATAGATACAAACAGCTTCCTTACTGCAAGAATGTATAATGGTAAGGGTTCAGCTTGGCTTGTCTACCTGATGTTTTTACTGTCGGTGATATGTCTGATACTGTTCGCTATCTGTGTATGTGCTGATTGTTCTGTCTTTCCTTCTGTCTTTGTGCACCCTGTGTACAACTGATATAATAAATAAATATTGCTGTTTCTTCAGCTCAACTTCAATATCACATTTGTAAGGTACCATTACATGCTGTTCCATGCAGACGGACCAGAGTAACAGAAACGGTGCTCTCCAAATATGGTTCTTGTTCTTGGCAGAACATCAGTCAACCTAAACCTGTGTCTGCTGTGGGCTGCAGTAATATAATTACATATGGTCAACAAATATGACTTTTTATCTTGGTTGTTTAAAATGTAACAGATAAGAATTATTTTAGTAAGTCTATGAATGCCAAAGTTACATGTAGAACTTATTTATCCGTGGTCTTACCAAGAAGATGGTAGTTCTTCAGTGCCCAGCAGTAGGCATAGTATGTCTCTTCAAGTTGGCGAGGAAACCGGTTTTCAGGAGCCAGGGAATAATCGATGCACAATATAGGCACATCCAAATCATTTGCCCAATGGCGAAGGTAAATCTACAGTTACACAGCTCCATAATTAATATGCTTGTGTGAACAATACAAAGTGTAAGCAGCAGCATTCTAATATGAAAGACATACAATACAGTAACAAATGAAATAAAATTAGATGATTAGAAGCAATGCATTTCAGCTTACAGTGAATGCATAAATGGAATTTCAGATGTTCACATCATAACTAGCAGAGAACACTCGGCTGTTAAACCTATGCTCATGAATAATCAACAGTCTGAGACCTGATGTGAAGCTGACGACTGAGCTACAAATCCACCGCCATGACACTGAATGACTAGACAACGACTCATTTCACACGCCGCTGATGAATGGTGACGTTGCTGCAACCATGCCTCCTTACATGCACAGATATACTCAATATATCAGACACAAGTCACATATCCACAGCAATTGCAGCTAAACATCCAACATGAAGAACATGTACAGTATCAAATATCTACCTCTTCACTGCACATAGGAAATTAATTGATATTAGCCAGGCCTAGTCACTCCAGTGTTGAGACCTTGTGCATGGTCAATATGGAAGTGTAGATACCATACTCAAGTACAACTGCTAGTGCCATGCCAAAATTCCAATTTTTACACGTCATGTGCTAACATTGGCTGGCACTGTATTCTCTGTACCTACAATAACCATAAACCATGTCATCGTGATAGCTTGTTAACACAAGGGTTTGTGTTATTACAATGGTTTTCACTCAGTAGGAATAAGTTGCTTCATTTCACTCGCATTCAGTAAACTGAACCACCCAAATATTAACAGCCTACTGTTTTACAAATCCTCTTCATTTGCTGTGATTAAATTTGGCTTCATGTGATCACTTAGAATTAATAACACACTGGTTTCACCAGGTAAGTAAGTCTATCTATCTTAAAGGTGTGACTGATGATCATCAGAAAAAAAGTTCTTTAATATTTTTCGCAGTTGCCTTCAGTGCTGTGATACTGTTGGTTAGGCATTATGAATAGCATCGAGCCTGTAAAGATTGACTGATGAAGTGCTGGAGTGAATACACTCGTCCACCTGTGTGTTGGGTAGGCATACAGTGTGCAGCACCTGTGGTGGGTAAGTGCAAGCTGTCTCGCTCCATGCAGATGATTCTCACTTCATCAGTCAATCTTTAGAACCACAGTCGCCATAAGACATGCGTTCCGGCAGATTTTTGTTTCTTAAAGACACTGGCTAAATCTACCTGTCCTGAGCGACACTGCGCACTGATAAGCCTTGTGTTGACAGGAGCAATGCCGGTGTGTGCTGACGGTGGCATGATTTGCACCTCACCATTGCCGCCAACCAGTGGAAGACTGAACGGCTCTGGACCAATCACAATCACCTTGTCAACAGCTACTGCCGGACATATGTACAGCGGCATTCTCTACAACAATCACCAAATATCAACACAGTCTCCAGTCAGTGAATAGTTCAGCATGCACTTCAATGAAAACAATTCACTGTCCATGTGAAAAATTATATTATACTCTTTCTTTAAAGCACTAACACAAAATACAACAAAACGGGCTTCACAAAATGTAAGAAGATGTGCAATATTGTTTTACAGTAACTGTTTCACTGTAACTGAACAACGACATAAAAAGTTCTGATCTGCTCTCAAGATGATAAGATCCACAACAGACAAAAAATCTATCGACCATTAAGCCATGTTCACCTGTATAATGATATCATAATGGTGAGTGTAGTGCTGAATGGCTTTGTTTTGATTGTTATGTTTACCTACGTAAACTGTACAGTTTTCATAAGTTGATGCACACTTTAAGCACACGATGCACACTATCAGCAGTGGTATCATACCACTGCATTAGTATTCCAAACTTAATGTCTAGCAGAAACACGGTTTTGCTGGTATAAAGCCAATACTGTTTCAGTTTTAAACATGCATCACTTACACCACTCTAAATTTCCACAGATTGATGTAAGACAGACTGAGTTAAGATTTAACGTCCCACTCGACACTAAATAGGTCATATCGGAGACACTTTTTGCAGCAAATCTCTTGGCTAGTAGTGAGAAAATCAAAATTAAAGCCAGGAGAAAGAACTATAACAATATTATAAACCGAGGATAACACAAAACTAAATATATAAACACTGAATTGACAAAATACAAATCATCGAACGCACAAAACAACATAAAATAAACTGAGACAAATTATAACCCAGGTTTAGTTGCCTTGTATGACATCTGGTCTGGAAACATAGTGGGGCTATTCTCAAAGGAAAAGATAATGGAAAAGTAAATAAGAAAGGAAAATATAAGCAAGAGAAAAAGAAGCAAGTTACGAGAAGCAAAAGGAAGTAAGTGGAAAGAAACACACAAATGACCTATATGGTGCCAAAATTTACGTCTTCTAGGGCACATTAGGCCCCAGAGCTTGCACAGAGAAAAATATCCAAAGAGTTATTAACTTAACGAAATTAACGAAGTAATAAACTTACATGCATGAAACTATTTTCAGCTAAACCCCAGAAGCCTTTGCAGAAGTGAATGTCGTTGTTACGTGTCATATTGACAATCTGTATGTGCACATTATAATAAAACATTGCAGTAAAACCATTAACTACAACATCACTTTCACACATCCTCACACTTGTCAAACTTAGTTATGTATCACAGACTATATTGTAAATTAGATGTTGTAGCCATTAAACTTTTGCTGTGACTGTAAACATATTGCTGTACAACCCCTCCACGTGCACAGGTTTGACTAGATTGATAACTAGATACTGCTGTGCCTACCCCACCTTCATTTGTTGCTGAAACAGAATGAAATGTCACTACAACAATGTGTGCATTAACAGCAGCAATGATGCCTCTACAAAGTGTAAAAATTTGGTACACTTTGGTCCAGTAACTCCAGAGATGACAGGGCTCATGGACAACACAGCAAAAATTGGTGCATCCAGCGAAATATCTCCAAATATACTGGATCGATCTTCAGCAAATTTTAAGAATTGGTGACATATGGATGGAGAATATAAATCTGATACTTATTTTGCTATCCCTGAAGGGACATTACTATGGTAACCAATTAATGTTGTGGGCAGTGTAATAAATGCCGACTGATACCACCAGAGTTTCACAATGAATTGCAATATCGTCATCTAAATATGCACATTAACAGTGGGAATGATGTAAAAATTAGGTGAACATCGATCCAGTAACTCTAGAGATGACAGGGATTTTTTGCATACCTATGTATTGGGCAAAAATCAGCCTACACACTTTCATTCGTTGTGCTGACATTCAGAAATGTCTTGGAGTATTGGAATGCCAATGGGCACATTAACAAGGCAATATCATGCTACACCTGGTATAAATTAGGTGGGCGTCTGACCAGTATCTCCAGAGTACACACTACTCAATTAAGCAAGAGTTAATCAGCATTTAGTTCATCTACACTGCCAAACATTGGTCAACGTACGTCAACGAATGATATTAGCCAATGATCGTCAACGTTGGACACTGATGGCTGAAGTGAGAATGCTCCTTTACTTGTAGGGATGTTAAAACTCATTTTTTTTTCATATTCGATTATCGAAATGAAAAAATTGATTTTTATTTGATTATTGAATTTTAAATATAATGGTCACAAGCGTGCATCACTACCAGTGCACGCAAGTACCGACCGTTAAGCGATAAAAAACGAATGCGTATGACTAACTATGCAAAGGCTCTATATAAACTAGTTAATATTTTGTTATACATCTGTTTTAAAGAGATTTATAACACCAAAAAGCAAAAGAAACTTTTATGTTTACAAACAATCTCACGGTCACCACTGATCACGTGATCGCGTTGTTTAACGTAACGTCGCTCCCGGTTCCATTGTTGGTGAACGTACGTTGCAAGTCCGTATCATATCGTTATATTGCAAGGAAAGAACAAATACATGACGGAACGACGCGGGTGCAATAACCGTAATGCTGTGCAATGTGCAAGACAATGGGTCCCAATCGAATTTTAGAAATAATATGTGACAATGCCATCTTAACTATTCTATGCTGTTTATGGCACCCATTCCAAAGCGCAAGTTCATTAAAATTAATGTCAGAATTTGTCATTTTAGACAAACTTACGGCATGAATTGTATAGCACATACGTCATAGTCCGTCCATCCGCCAGTCACGATTGGTCTTGTGTTGGAACGCTAGGCATAGCGTTTTGCAAACGGGTCGTCGTCGCCTAGTGCAATTTTTAGTTACGATAATCGATTTTTGGAAAATGAAAACGAGAACGATAAAAAAATCGATAATTGAATAATCAATAATCGATTAACATCCCTATTTACTTGTCACCTGCAGCTAAGCTAATAACCGACACAAAAAAAACAAAGTAAAAATAACTTGCCTGCTTTGCCCGAAGTTCAGGATTCATGAAGTACTTGTGACTACTGAGAACTGACGTGGCAAGTTTCAGCAAACGAGAAGATCGACAATAAACATCACTGTATGATGCCAATACTAAGTTGATTGTTTTCAAAGGTCGCACCATTGACTGACAAAACTGAATGCACATATGCACAACAGGATTACAATGTATGCAAAACTTAAGAGTGATTATGTGTTCATGAATGAGGAATACAATACTTATTCCACCGTCGCACTCGTGCCTCCTATGTCTACAATGTATGTCTGGCGTGGTATAACATAGTGTTAACTCCACGGATCCACTCAAGCGTGAAATTCGTAGGCCTACCGCTGGCGACTCGTGCGACTGTGGAATAAGTGTGTTATACAACTGTCTATCGTGGTATAAATTCGTTAACACTCACTT
>Ga0209782_1000783_pt1 | contig 14958 bp, 14 predicted proteins | sample WorMetmaBAHAMAS1_FD_187390 | JGI IMG/M metagenome (GOLD analysis project Ga0209782, IMG submission 187390) | Marine gutless worms symbiont microbial communities from Max Planck institute for Marine Microbiology, Germany - Inanidrilus... | ecosystem: Host-associated > Annelida > Digestive system...
GGCATAGTCACATTATGCATGTTTTTGTATTCTACTTTCTATTAATAGCATTTTCTATTTTAGTATACATGTTATTTAGCTATTCAGCCTTTAGGCTGCAAGAGTGTTCAATAAAATCAGTCAGTCAGTCAAGTAAGTAAGTAAGTCTGGATATTTATAAACGTTAGGCAGGTCACTCGCTGGCGAACTGGAGCCAATGAAGGCCATTATGACTAAGTATGTTGGTTACGAATACGGTATAACTGTTGTATAAATGTAAAGCCTTTTTCACACTTGAAATTTATTTCGAAATTTGTGAAAGTGGCCTAACTATCTTCACTCGTGTGATATTTATTATACTATTAGGCCTAAGCATAGTCATTGAACTTAACTATATAACTAGCGCATTATGGTAGGCCTATTTTTGTAACTATTATTTTAACTGTTTTATTTGCTCTGCTAATGCAGTGATGCATATACGTTTTATATGTGCAAGTACTAAATATTTAAACTTAGTCTCGTCCCATTTTAATTCAAAGTTATGCACCACAGATATTGACTTACCGCCACTTTAGTGTTTTTGGGCACTTACTGCGGCATCATTTACCGCCGTAATACAATTCCTGTTCATGTATGTGTATTTGCAAGCTTGTAAATTATTTGTAGCTTCTGGATGAGAAGAAACTCAAAGAGGTGGACAATTTATACAAGGACTTTGAAACACCAGAAGCTGCTAGCAATGTGTATGTATTATGGTCTTGTTATATAATCGTTTTAAGTCATTAACAGGCCTAAAAATCATTCAGTAGTAGATTGTAGCTTGTCGCCATTCTGCACTTGTTTGCAAAGCTGTGTGTGTACTCTGTATTCGTATTTGCAGTGCTTGCACACTGTTAGAGCTATTATGGAAGTGATGGAGTCCTGCGGGTCTCGAGTCTTGAAACTGTCTTGATCTAGGGAAATGATGTTCTCGAATTCAGAGAATCGAGAGCGAGAGCCAGATAGCCTGCTGAGTGGTTACAAGTCCACCTGACACTGCACACTTGTTATCTTATCACTTATGTTTGATTAGCTGCAGGGTCCACATACCAGACTGCATGATGCAGCATGCACCCATCGATTACAAAGGAAGTCGGAAGCAGAGTCATATTACGGGATTCTCACTATAGCACTGTACAGTTGTGTTGCACCATTCATAAATTGTTAATTTGCATGACAGTATAATAAATTGTGAAGTGAAACTTTTTGTGGTCTAATACACTGGAAGAATGGCTTCTTTTTATTTTGTAAAACCAAAACAGATTAAAACACTGCCCTTATTTTAAAAATTTAAAGTTCTAGACACTTAGCTGTAACTGTTATATACAGGGATATGGTATTGTTTGCTGTTTATATGTGGAGATGGCAGTCATAAACTATTGCTAATTTAATGTAGTAATTTATAACTGTGCATAAGACATATATGATGTATATGACAAAGAAATGTCATCATATTTTAGGCTGAAGTTGAAGCTTTTCAGAAAATTTGAGGACACAACTGAAGCACTTGCAGGTAAAATGAATTGGAACTGCCATTCATAACAAGTTTACACAGTGTATAACTTTGTAAAACAGACTTAATGTCAGGACAGTAAAGGTCCTGTCCAAGCTATGTGCAGAGATTGGAACGGATGTGAGGCAGCATCAAGGGGACAATTTGCTAACCTCGGTTTATCTGGAAAATGGCAATTAAAATGGTATGCCTATAATTATGAAGTATGTTTTAAATATATGAACCACATATATTATTAATAAGACTCTATGACTGCTGTTGTCTTTGCAGTGCTGTTGTGTTAGCGTTTGATTGCATGTTATACAGCTACAACTGCCGCAGTAGAAGGCAAAATGAACAGTTCACTGAAGAAATTACTGAAGAAATTGGTTGTGGGTGAAGCACAGGAGAAGTTGGCTGTTGCAGATGCTAAACTAGGAAATGTCATAAAGGTTTGTTGTAACTTCAAATTATGAAATAATGTTAATTATTGCAGCATTTTCTGGTGCATTAATGTAGTTGGTTTGGGAACATGAAGGGCGCTGAAAACACTGGGACAGATTTTCCAAAAGATTCTCTCTTTTGGAATAAATGGAAGAAAAACTAAGGGAGAACAGTCTTACCAGGTTTATTTGTAAATGGCTGCAAAAGTGGCACGTGTGTTTGTGTATATATTGATCATTGCAGTTTCTTTGATTGATGTGCAGATGGCAGTCATTAGCAAGCTAACCCTAATGATAACCATATGTCGTACTCTGATCATGCTTTAATCCTAAAATTACTTGCCCAGTGACATTGTTGCTGAGTGCATTTTGCTCAAAAATTGTAATCTCATATGTTGCTTTATCGGTCAACTTAATTACCGAATTTTACCTCGTATCTCAAAATTTGCAGTTTCTTGTTTAAGAGACATTACTGAATGTAGTGACACTTAGTATTATTCACATCATTTAAGTTAAATTAGCATGATGATGCCCTAAACTGGCGCATTCCTGGAGTTACAGAATGACTGATGATTGAAAAGCAAATGATGAATTTGTTTTAGGAAAAGTTCAGCTTGAACTGTGTTGCGAACAACAGCATCCAGGAATTAATGAGGTGCATCCGAGCACAAGCCGATGGCCTTATTTCGGGTCTTCCTCAGAAAGAACTGTCAGCCATGTCTCTTGGTCTGGCACACAGGTTTAACTCAAATCATCTTTTGTATATTTACCAGCCGCATTAGCATGGGAGGTAATGCAGTCGGTGCCGTTTGTCTGTCCACCCATCTATTTATACTCTAGCTTAACTTTTGAACCAAGTGACCTTTGACCTTACCCTTTTGCATGTATATGGGTGATGATTATAGCTCTCGTGGGATTGAAGGTCAAGATTAGGATCTCAGTTTGAAATGCGGTCAGTGGGACCTCTGTCCTCAATCGAGGACAGTTTTCGAGTTCAGACTGCTGTTATTGATGGGCAGAGGTGAACTTCAACCTCCTACAGGGTTGACACATTTCAGCCAGTCAGAACAAGTGAATTGGCCCTCGGAGAAAACCGCTGACATGTTCCTTGTCATGTAGTACCATACTAATATTGGAAAAAGCAAAGCCATGGATATGTCGATGCATCTGTTTTTGCTGCATCGCTGCTGATGTATCTGCATTAATGTTAGATGTAAGACAGGCAGTCAGACATTAGATTTTTAGTTCATGCTTACTGCTATGGACGCTGCAGTGTAAAGAATTTGTTATGATTTCTGCGAGATGAACTGTTGTGCCAGATTGATGATATCCATCTACTGGTGGCTTAAATATAGCATAGTGATTATTTATACTGTTATACAGAATGGCAGTTGCTTCAGAAAGACCTCAGAGGTCAGAATCATTGATTAATTACATTATTGTTTGGGTGACTGTCCCTGAAAAAAACCTGTGTTATTTGGACCGAGGTTCTTTTTGGCACAAGTGGAGCAATAAAACCGAAAGGTTTACCTGGATAATGTCTGTGAAAATGGAGATAAGTAGTAATGGAAGAATCTTTGCCGATAAAGGTCCAGTTATGTTTGTCCGTTGTAGTTTATCAAGATACAAGTTGAAGTTTAGTCCTGACAAAGTTGACACGATGATTGTCCAAGCAATATCGTTACTTGATGACGTGGATAAGGAACTTAATAACTATGTCATGCGAGCTCGTGAATGGTATGGTTGGCACTTTCCGGAACTCGGCAAAATCGTCACTGATAATCTTGCATTTGTCAAGACCGTCAAGTTGATGGGTAGATAGTGCTATTTTGTTTTATTTGAGTTACCAGAAATGTACTAGCATTGTTGTTCTGATCTCGACAAATGGAGTTGGTCATTGTATGGTCAGGGGCATACATTTTAAAAATTGTCAACAGTATGTAATTGGTTTGGTCAACCTTATCTCAAGAAGTTTGCATATATTTTCTCAACTCTTTGGGTAAAGTCTCTGTATTTAAGTGTCCATTATGATGTAGTTTATTTTGTATGAGTGGTTTAGTTCGGTTGAATTACTTCAGGTCTGTCGACAGATTGTCACACAACATCTCTTACCAGCTAGCACCAGATGCAATGAACAATGTGCTAAATTGCTAATTCTGTTCCATTATCAGACAGTTTTTTGTACTAATTAAATGCCTGTGAATGTGTCCGCTCTGGCTGCAGACTAAGTAATTATAAAAACAAGAAAATAGTTTATTCCTAACTGGTTAATTCAGTTTTTTTGTTGTATAATTCTGCAGTATTTAATGGATTTGGCAAACTAACGCAATACCTGTGCATCAGGTAAGATAAGCTAATACTGATTCAGGATCCATCAAGACATAGTATTCCATTCAGTAGCAACTCTGTGAGTCATACCACTAAAACCACGATGTGTAATACGATTCTGAACAATCGCCTTTCAGTGCAGTCATGGTGCAGCATTCTGAATGAACACAATGACATTATGTTTAGATCACACCAGAATTTGTTATTGACCGCACAGCAGGGAACATAATGCGTGTGGTAGCGTCTGTGTGTGTGTGTCCGTTCGTTTGTCTGTGGGCGTTCTCCCGTTTGAACCATTTGACCTTGATTTTTGGCATGAGGGTCAACCTTGACCTTGGCTAGCCTGGGATTGTAGGTCATAGGTCAAGGTCAAACAGTGGTGCAGAGCAGGTCGATATTAGGACTCGGCTTGCCGAGTTCAGCCAATGATAATTGCGAATGACCATTACCAGTCCATTGGAATTGTCTGTCAGAATGGGGCGTTTAATGTGTCACGCGTAATCGGTCGATCAGCTTTAATTCAACCAATGCAAAATTCTTACCAGTTAATGTAGGCCCGTAAGAATTAAACTGTTTGTGGTTTTTTCAGGAGTGAGAACAAATGCGAATACATGTGACATGTCAACCGTTCTTCCGGAGAATATCGAAGAGGAAGTTAAACAGCAGGCTGAGATCTCGATGGGTTCGGAGATTTCAGAAGAAGACATACTCAACATTACGCATCTTTGTGACCAGGTACAACAGTTAGTATTTACAATAGCTGCAGGAATGTTCGTAGTCACGTGTCACAGTTTCCTTGTTAAGTTTTTATGCTCTTTATGATAGAAATATCTAAATCATTTGTTTACCTTTGGATCATGGTCTGTGACTGTAGTCTTTATTTTTATTTGTGATTTAAGCATTAAAAACTTTATAGTATCCATTTCACATATTAACTGCAAGTGTGATTATTTCTGTTATTGAAAATGAGTTAGTTATTTCTGTTCTTAATTCTTATTTTGATAACAGTTTTGTGCAGTTTAAATGTGGCTAAAATCATTAAGTTATGAAGTCTATAGTTATATGCAATTAATGTTGGACTGTAATTTTTTTTTAAATAATTCAGGCACCAGCTCACCTGAACAATGGGCTGTTAGATGGGTTTATTATAATTTGCTGTTGATGATAGCTAGCCATAGCAAGAATATTTTCACAGAAGTAGATTTGGCATATTTATGTTTTGTGAAGTTGAATAGGAAACTGAACATGAAGTGTCAAAGTGTTTAATTTTTAATAAATAATGACTGCTGGTTGTGCATGAAATTATCTTCAGTTTTAATTGTTTTCAGGGTACCCCCTGGTCCTTGAAAGTCCTTGATTTTAAATGTTGCAAAATCAAGGCCTTGAAAGTACTTGAAAATGAAGGTGGTCTTTGAAAAATCCTGTAAAATGTTTAGTTTGGTCTCGAAAATTTTATTGCATAATTGGATCTGTGTTTTGTTATAAGCAGATTTTGCTTTTTGTATGTGAACATGAATACTATTTGTGTAAAGGCATTTGACTATTTTTGATTAGTGTACATAAATGAGGTATGTGTGTTGAGTTAGTGTGCCTTGCTGTTCAGGTAATTGAACTGACAGAATATCGTGCCAGCCTGTACGACTACCTCAAACACCGAATGATGGCGATAGCGCCAAACGTCACTGCACTTGTCGGTGAACTGGTCGGTGCAAGACTGATATCTCACGCCGGTAGCGTCTCAAGCTCTATTACTTCTGTTTATTCAGGCACATTTTATTCAGTGAAGAGCTATATCTAGAGTGACTAGTTTTACAGTGATTGATGATGCGGTTTACATAATACAACGACTATTGTGCAGCCTTAATACAGATCAGCCTGCATTAACTCGCACCAGAAGTTAAGAACTGGAATATTTTTGGAGCATAATTTTTCTGCTCACATGCCACGGCTGATGGCAGCTGTTATGACTGTATTCCAGAGAAGTTGCTACAGTTTCTCGGCAGTGTTGCATATGCCATCTCCATACATTGTGTGGTGAGATCTGCATAATGGAATGAAATTTTAATGGCAGTGAATTTATTAAGAACTGATTTAGGGAGACTGCGATATGGCTTAAATAATAATCGAAATGGCAGAATATTTTTGCAGACCCTTTAGACTTTGTTGGCTGGACGTTCAACCCCATCATGATCACTGTTTCAACAGCTATTTTTCAGATGAGCCTGGTTAGCATTTGTATAAGACAAGATCCTTGAGTGTAAGTCTAGTGTCATGGCTTTATTACAGGTCAGATGTCACATGAAATTTTGCTTGAAGCTAACTTTAACAAAGTGACCATAACTAGTGGCGTGGCCTTAATCTTTCTTAGTCAGATTTTTAGTGCCTCTGCATTGCACGACGCCCGGTGCTATACGTATGATTTTATTATTATTATTATTATTATTATTATTATTGTTATATTTGTTAACCATACATCATCAGACTTATGAGGGAAGGGTTATTGCTGTTTTTCCACCAGCTCTCCAATGTACTGTCCTGCTCCTGTTGCATAGACATCTAATTCTATTCTGTCGCAATTCGAAGACCCGCTTTTGAAGACTTTTTGTATATTGAGTCTATCTCGGTATAACTCTAGAAAAATAGATTTGGTAAAAGAAAAACTCATCAAAACATTGTTCTGTGTTAATTTAATACCATGATGGTTGTGTGTATCAAGGGCAAATGTTATTTGCTGTTGCATTCTTTAGGTTTTTTTTATCTTAAATTAATTTGGGACATTACTGTTATTGAATTAATGATTGACTTTTGGCATATTTGCTTTATAGGATCTCTGATGAACTTAGCAAAACATCCTGCATCAACAGTACAGATTCTTGGCGCTGAGAAGGCGTTGTTTCGTGCGATGAAAACCAAACACGACACACCGAAATATGGCTTGCTATATCACGCGTCACTTGTAGGCCAGAGCAACCAGAAATACAAAGGAAAGGTTGTAATTGCAGATGCTATTCATACTGAGCACTACCACTTTATACTGGTATTAGTTACAGTGTGAATTTATAAGAACCATTCATGGTTAAGACGATCAATTGTCATTCGGCTCACCACAGGGGCCGCACTAGCCAGCGGAGTTGAAGCCGTTGTACGATCCCCAACAAACATGGCCGCCGCCAAGATTGCGGCTGTTGACTTCAACAAAATGACGTCACTCGACCGGCCAGCTTGCGGCCATAGCTTGCGGCCATGTTCATTGGAAAAGATCTGCTAGCGAATCAAGTCCTTCAAACGCTTCTGCTGTTCTGATTGGACGTAAGAAGTCTAGATAATATTTAATATGTCTATGGGGCTCACACAGGTTTGATCATTGCTGAGCTGTCGGTGGTGCCAGAAAGTCATCGGGATCTGGCCACAGTTGCTTCAGAAAAAGTTCCACTTAGATGTGGCAGATTGATGTCACTTCCCACATTATGTATCAGTTATTGCATCATAAGAACACTCATTGTGAGTCCGACAGGTCAAGTGCTGCAGCTGAACACAAGTGCAACAGTCGTAACAATGGGCAATTTTGCTTATGTGGATGGCATTGAGCATATGTATCATATAATCATATTACAACAACATTACAACGACTTTTACTAAGTGATCTTTTTCCCAGGACATTCTGGGTAAGCTGGCACCAAAAAGGTAACCTTTGTGGATGCTGATAAAGCACCAGCTGGACCATATACAGATCACACTGCACTCCAGACAGGTAACCACAACAGCTCATCATCACTAATCCTTGCAGGTCACTTGCTCTTCCTCACATCCAACCAAGACTGTCGAAACGCTAAAGGCTGTATGCATGTGCATTATGTTCGTTCGTTCCTTAGGGGTGGCGTTAGGCCATTGGCAGTCTTTCGACGTGCCTTCAGCCTGCCGCCAGCGCTGAGGCCTATGAGGCCTAGACTGGTGGTGAAGCTTAGCCTAGGCATAGCCCAGTGCGCTTCCCCTCTCACCCTGAGGCTTGTACTTTATATTTATAGATCCCAGCTTGGCCGGCGGGTTTCTCTGGCAGGTGCCAACATGCGGTCTTCCTATATAAGACCGCTGGCCGTTGCCATCTGTTGTCCACACTGGCGACTCTCACCACAGCCAGATATCCTCAGTCCGGGTGTGATGGCCTGTCACAGCTTAAAGAGGACACAGGCAAACCCTCTGTACGGCGAACCCTCTGTACCTGCCGGAGAATTTAATCTTGTAGCATGCAGAAACTTGACTCGACATGCCGGCAGCGGTGGGAGATGAACCCACGCCCTGCCGAAAGAGTCAGCCAGCCAGGCTCACTGCACTGTAGCTCCGAGAGCCTTAGCCCTCTAAGCCACGTAGGCAGGTGTGCATTATGTTAATGCATAGAAATTTTGTTGAAGTACACTTTTAATGTGGCGTTGACATGCCGGTGATTGCTGATGTAGATGGCACGTATGCTGGCTGCAAAAACATCATTAATGGTACGGAAAGATGCACTGGGAGAGGATGAGGGTGATGCCGAATTGGGCATAGAAGTTCGAGCTAAATTGGAATGTCGAATCAAGAATCTCGAAGAAGGACATGTGAGTATTTGCCAGTTATTAATAGTTATCAATATTTTTGTACCGTACAATACAGTTACTTGATCTGTGCATAGTCACGCTCCTGCTTTCGGTTGGTGCTGTTAATAGTTTTATGTTTTTAGATAACATTCCAGTTATATTGGGTTGTGTCCCGTGCGGGCACTGGGGCCTGTTACGCACTAGAAACATTGTAGATTTCGATGCTATATAAATTGTTTGTGTGTTTGTTGTCACCACATGTAATGCGGAGACATATTCTTTACTTTTTTGTTGTTTTGTGCTTTTGTGGGTCACGCCAGCAACAAAGTTGACAAAGTTTGGCAGCAGATATCTTGGAGATGGGTCATTGGAACGGGACAAAATTTTGCAGATAGCTAGAGGGGGTTGGTGTACCCCACCACCCAGACTGGTGACCTGGTCCATGGGGTCCCCCTGGGGAGCCAAAATATTGAAGGGTGTAACAAAAATTTTGTAATGCTTTTTTCCAAGGTGGTTTCACCGATCTCAATGAAGTTTGGCATGTTGAGGGCTTTAGGGGTGGCAGGTCTTAAGCAATTTTGGTGAATTTTGGCCCACTTTTTCATGGAGCACAAATTTTTGATCGCAGATATCTCGGACACTACGGATCTCCACAAAATTTGGCATGGTTAGGGCTCTGGCCAATGGACATTTCTTCACCAAATTTGGTGAATTTTGATTATGGGGTCCACCGATGCCATGCGGCGACATGCATCAGTCATTCGCTCATGCACTTGTTTACCTTATCTCCTGCTTTCTTTTGCTTTTTGTAACTTGGTTTCTTTTCCTCTTGCTTATATTTTTATTTCTTATTTACATTTTCTTTATCTTTACCTTTGAGAATAGGCCCACTCTGTTTCCAGGCCAGATGTCATAAGAGGCGACTGAACCTGGTTTTAGGTTGTTTTGGTTTATTTTATGTTGTATTGTTGCGTTTGATTATTTGTATTTTCTTGCTTCAGTGGTTGTTGAGTTAGTTTTGTGTTAGCCTAGCTAGGTATATTGTATTGTTTATAATTTTTTCTCCTGGCTTTTGATTTTTTTCTCAGTGCTAGCCAGAGATTGGCTGGAAGAGCAACTCCGATATGACCTATTTAATACTGAGTGGGATGTTAAATCCGAACTTAGTCAATCAATTAATATTATGTTGCACTTTGAAGTGTAATGTTGCTTTAATGTTATTCTGGATGATACGTGTTTGTCTGTATTTGTGCAGTGGACATTATGCTGAATTAAGAAGTATGTTAATAATAAATGGAGATGTGACAGAGCCGAGTTAAATTTTGGAGTTATTAGTGAACTGTATTTTATGTGTATTGTGTTGATGTAAACAGAAGCACAAGATTAGTGGCTCTGGAAAAGCAAGAGCAAAATTTGACAAATATGAAAACAAAAGGTAATGGTATTGCTGTACTGAGCGAAAGGGGAACTGTTAACTGCTAGCAACAATGATGGATGTGTGATTGTTGTTTACGGATGTAGTTATTATCCTCCTCTCCTCGTTTTTCTTTGTTTCTATATCTTAACAGATATAACTTTTCATATCCGACTTATGTGTCATATTCTGTAACTTGCAGCGTGTTTAGATACCTAGAGTACATTGCAAAAATGATATATTTTAGTTTATCTTTGCTTGCTTTAAGTAGATAATAAACAGTCGAGGTATGCAGACACATAGGTTGGTTTAATTTGTTCTCTGTGTCAGCTCTGAGATTAATTACTCATACAGGCAGGTGTCCTCCTATATACTATGAATGTTGGTGATTTTTAAAGAGAGTGGAGAGGCTGACTTTGGGCTTTTGTTATAGTTGAAGAGGGCATCGTGTGGTATGCGAACCAGGTTATACTGTACAAAGACTGTCAGCCAGGCAGACACCGTGAACTGAGGGTGGGAGTAGGTAGGTTATTGTACAATCTGTTGTACGACAAAACCACAACAAACCGACCAAGTGGAGTTCGAGCCTATTATACTTTTCACTTAAGACCATCCACCTCCGACATGCATGCTCGCACACCTTATCGATTCGACATTCCGGTTGCCGGTATTTCTGGCTTACCTTACTCACATTGACTGAATTCGGCATTCATTGCTCTATGCATTGAGAGTGCTCCGAGCACATGGAATGCCAGAAACCGCACTTCAGACGGTTTACCAGGCAACTGTTATAGCTAAGGTTCTCTATGGCACTAGTGCCTGGTGGGGTTTCACATCTGCATCAGACAGACAGAGGATTGAAGCCTTCGTTGGTCGCGCCAAGAGATGTGGACTCTGTCAAGCTGATCCACCGCCAGTTACACTGCCTGTCGAGGATGCCGATGACAAACTATTTGAGGCTGTGTTACGTAATCCAGAACATACTCTACACAGCTTTTTGCCAGAACGTCGACATGACAATACCTATTCTCTCCGACCAAGGAGACATGATCTCATGTTAAGCCGTGGTTCATATAGCTTAACTGACTGCAATTTTATTATTAGGCAAATATTTAAGGACAACTATTGACTAATTCATTGATTACCCGCTATAATATTTCATCTGTGTCGAAGTTGGTTGCGTTCTGACAGCTTCTTTATTAAAATAATATTGTATTGTATTCCAGTCACCTGTATTCTGCGTTCCGGCGTTTGGCATTCCTGAAGCCCATTTCACATTCCAGCTTTTGTCATTCTGTGCTTGCTCACTAGGTCCACTGTCTTGCTCTTGGTTAATATAGCAACTTACCAAGTTAGTGTTTCTACCTGCAGCTTATGATGCAGGGTAGATATATCAGTTTCCCGTTAAAGAAAATGGTACCAGTAACTCAGTAACATTAAATCAGTATCACTTACATCCCAGGCCGGCTCTGCCTCGTACCATCTAAATGTAACTTGTAGTAAGCTAGAGATGAATTGAAAAATTGCGTGATGTGTTGTGCCAGCTTTGTCAAGACATACGATGAGGCTCAGGACTCAACACTTGCCGTCACTAAACGCAAAATTGAAGAGGTGACCGAAGCTGCAGAAAGCAGGCCAAAAAAGGCTAAGTTGGCCGTGTCAACGCCAACTGCTGCTGCTACTGCAGGTGCTACCGTAGTGCTACGTGTTCGTTTGCATTAATGTACTAGTATTTATTCTACGTGTGTGGACATAGGTTACAGTATGGAGGCAGTATAGGTAACTCTCGGTGTTCTGAGTTTGCTAGTTGCTGTCTGCAAGACAGTAAAACTCTAAATTCTCCATCTTTTAACCCGGGTGCCGGCTAACATTGAGCGTTGTGTTACTGGTGACAGGACACAGCTGTCAATTCTGGACATATTTTAGGTTATTTTAGTTTTTTTACTGACTAAACTCAGTGAACAGGTCCCCTTGGAAAGAGTATCCAACAGTTTTTTGTTGATTAAGAACTACACCGTGTTTCAAAAACACCACTTTGATTTTTTTCAGTGAGTTTTAGTACGTTGCGCAGTGCGCAGTAACACTGTATATTACACTAGCCCCCATTTTAAAGTGTAAGCTTTCATCCGACTGAGGACTATAGTATCTCATTTAAGGCATGCCGTGAGAAGCCATTGGCCATCGTCAAAAATCTATGTAATAACGAGTTGATAACCAGTAACAGGAGAGTTTGCAGACTGCATCAGTGTTTTATCGAGCAAGCGCGTGACAAGTTGAATCATAGCATAGCAAATGTTATCAGAATCACTGCATTTCTTGTTTTAGTTAGAATTTTATTGTTTTTGCCATTCTGTGTGCAGTTGGTTGACTTGCTGTGTGTTATTGTCTAACAGATGTGGTAAAGTTAGAAGCAGAAGGTGAATTACTTGGTATGTTGTAAATTTTATGTCTTGTTTGTGAAGTTTATGCGAACTAGTCATTCAGTTATAGGGTACTTAATAGTAATAGTGTCCACAGGTTTTTTCCTTGCAGGCTATTAACATTGCATGGGAGAAAAATAATCAGTCACATAAGTAGACTCATGTGGAAATGAAATATTATTACATTCTATGGACTGATACAAAATATACTATACCATAGAAAATGGAGAAAGTTGATTAAAGTTGTTGTTAATAACAACAAAGACACGATGTGAATTAAATGAATGTTTTATTCTGGAACCAGCTCACCCAGAATGTCCCGGATAAATGGCCATTAAATGGATTGTTGATGCTGTTGTATACTTGCATTTAAAATATAATCTAGTCTACTCCAGGCACTTACTGTATCGCCAGTTTTTGTGCAGTTGTTGTAAGTGAAATTATTTTTCTAGTAAAGTTTATTATTTGGAGATACCATGCAGTAAATGATGATTTATTGTGCGTGTTACTATAGATGGTTTGTGTAGTTGTTATAAATCATTTGCATTTTGCAGAATATTTTTTAACTTTAAATGTTTTACTGCTGAATAATGCGCAGATGCTGAGTCAGAAAAGAAGCATAAGAAGAAGAAACGCAAGAGTGCCAGCAATGTTGAAGATGAAACTGTAGTTTTAAAAGTCGAGAGTGACGTTGAGATTTTAAGTGCAAAGAAAAAGAAACGAAAGAGTGACAGCGCTGCGATAAAGAGTGAACGCGATGAGACATTTCCTGCGGCGTCAACGACTGAAACCAGTCCAGATGCTGCGAGTGCAAAAAAGAAGAAGAAAAAGAAAAAGAAAACAGACAAGCAACATGATTCGGATTGAAATCGGTGCACGGAGTGGTGTGCTGGCGTTTTTTAGAACTTTCTGTAATGGTTATATTTAACATAATATTGCGGTTGGTTAGAGAGACTAGTTTGATTGCTGGCTATAACCACATATTAGACCGATCAGCCAGCTGAATATCTACTGTATGTGTACATTGCATCATGGCTAACATTTTGTTGCTGTAAATAGTGATAAAATAGAGTTGAGCATTTAAAGTTAACAATGTAGAGTTTAGGCCAGTATGTAAGCTAGTTCTGTCTGTGATGATGATGTGGTGATGATGCTGTTAATCTTTTTCTGAAGCACTTGTTCGATTATCAGCACCATATTTTATTTGTTATGCAGGTAAGAGCTTGGTTATGATGTTCTAGTGTGAATGTGAGCCTGATCATCTGGAACTTTGTTAGTGAAATTTTTATAGCAAATGCTGTTTTTAACTCACATTACAGATTAACCCACTGCACAGAACCCACAACAGAAAATAAGCAAAGAACTAATAAGACTAACCGATAATTGAAAGCAGAAGAAATGGTCCATGCAGGTAATAGTTCATGGAGGCAGTGGGATGGAACGTGAAACAGGTAGGTTATGAACAAGTTTATTTGCCAAAACAGACAGAATAATAGACAGGAGACAGAATAATAACAGTTAACAAAATACAAGTGAACATAAAAAAACACGACAACCATTAACTAACAAGAAGCTCTGCTATTGCAGAGGGACCGCACGAGGCACTTGTGAGTAGAAATCCTGTAACTACAAAACATCTCACTTGAAAACCTTATACAGCGGCATTATTTGCGTGATTCTACGTATAGCCGTTGTGATACAATACCGGAATGGGACAGACGCACACACAGACAGACGGACAGACACACGACGACGGCATATACCGCACTTAGCATAGCGTCGCGCGGTAAAAATCGACCATATTGCACGGCCCACCAATTATAATTACCACTGCAAGCAACGAGCGACGGTCGATAGCAAAATATACGGTTATTATCACATATTTGAACGATAATGCTCAAACTCCACTTAATGACTTTCTGTCTATATGTTATACAGCCAACTTTGCAACACATACGGTGACAAGTCGAACCGATGGAGTGTAGGCCTAATATAGGCGCCGTACTTGCGATCAGCAATAGTCCGTCGGCGGCGAAAACGTGTCACGTGACGTAACCACGCCCCTTTCAGGGACGGTTTGTCGTCCGTTGGCTGGGACTAGCTACGATCAACCTGTACACAAAATATGAAGTATCTATCTTTACTCACTACGAATATATGAAAGGCGACGAAAAATGCAAAAATTGGGGTGTTTTGAGGGGTTAGGGGTCACCCAAGGTCATCGGAAACATCGCCATTTGATAGAGCGCATATGACTTCCTATTCGACTTTA
>Ga0209782_1000784_pt1 | contig 14957 bp, 12 predicted proteins | sample WorMetmaBAHAMAS1_FD_187390 | JGI IMG/M metagenome (GOLD analysis project Ga0209782, IMG submission 187390) | Marine gutless worms symbiont microbial communities from Max Planck institute for Marine Microbiology, Germany - Inanidrilus... | ecosystem: Host-associated > Annelida > Digestive system...
TTGTGTACAAAATATTATCAAAATTGGTTGATGAGTGTTGAAGATATAGCAAACCAAACCAGTGTCATTTTTGAGCATGACTAAAAAGACCCATTTTCGGGGTTCTTGATTCCCAAGGTAGTGCAGAGACATTAGTTAGGAGAGGTGGGATAACAAATTACCATTTAATAGCATATTCATTCTGCAATATCTCTGCCAAAAATCATCAAAATCGGTTGATGTGCATTGAAGTTATAGCGTAGAACGTCATTGTCGTTTTTTTGAGACACAGTGTATAAACATTATTTGCAGATGTGTAATATTGTCATTTACAGTTAGCATTAGCTATTTACTGATATGTCATGTCTCGATGTTTCATAAATGTGTAAAAGAATGGCAAATGATGAAAGTTTGCAAATGGTGTTTCTGGATCTGTTGTAATGGCTGTATTGAGAGATTGCAGCTAGTTAGATAAGTTGCTTAAGTGACTGAATGAGTACTGGTTAGTGAACGACAGAGTGACTCAGTGTATCGTAGCTGATGCAGCCGGAAGTAGAAGATGCAGTTGATATATTCTTGCTGTCATGCTCGCATGTTGTGCAGTTTTTAGTGCGAGATGTAATATATACATCTCGTGCTTATGCTACGATGTCAATGTCCATCTGTGTGTGACGGAAGTGCATTGACGCATTATAGCTAATTTAGGTTACAAATTCCGATCCCAATTTACCACGCATTGCGGTCGCGGTTGATGCGCGCGCGAGGGAAGGGATCATCGCCAGGAAGAGTGGAGAGATCATCTCGCGCTATGCTAGCCACTGCTAGGCCCTCTTGTTTAGCATTAGCATAGTTGCTACTGTTGTTTCTCTTATGGTCGTGCATTCTGTTGCCTGAGATTGTCGTCTAATGGTCAAGTTACATTGTGTGTTGTAGTTGAAAGAAGCCGGTGTCATTGAGATGGAAGCTTGTTTGAAAGCGTCGAGGGTTTTTATTGCTCATGAGGTTTGACTTCACTACAGCACTGTTACATGCTGCACTCGTACAGAAGACCGCATCAGTAGAGCTGTATTTGTATACGTATGTAACTCAGCAGTGAATTTGGACCACTTTGTCAGTTTGTGTCTGTGTCTGCTGCTCTGGCTACAGCTGCTGCAAACGATGATGAACACGGTATTGATGGTTGGGTTTTGCTATAATTCTGTTTTTTTGTTTCGTGCCTCTTTTCTGTCTTCTCCATTCCTTTCTCCTCTGTTTATGTCTCCTTTCCTTCCTCTCCTTTCTCTGTGTTTGCCTGTTTCTTCCGATCCCTCTCCTTTCTCTTCTCTTCCCTTCCTTCCATCCTATTCTCTATTGTCTTTTCACCTCCCATCCCATTCCTGTTTCACTTCTCTTTCTTTCCCTTTTTATTTCCATGTTTTGCTCCATTCTGAATGCAGGGGTGAAGTGGGAATGGGTATAGGCATGCTGCCAGTTTTGCAGCCACTTGGAAATATTTGGATGTTCTAGTGTTGCTATTGCATTGCCTTTGTAATGATTTCTATATATTGGATGTCTCTAAAATAGCAGTTCACATTTAATGTAGCTTTTATCACATTAAATTATCACATTAATTTATCGCTGGGGCATTATCACAGCCAGTAGATTATACAAATGACTTTTATATCACTTACAGTTTATCACTATATTTTTCGAGACATTGTTATCTAAGTCATACATAACAGTGTTTTTGTTTGCAGAGCTGGTCGTGTGGTCTAAAAAATGCCAGCTTGACAGCAGTTAGGGTTGGATTGGAACCAAGAAGTCTTTGTGATTAGAAAGAGTACACTCATATGGTTCATACATATTGAATGTAAGGATGATGCTGTCTGGATGAAATGTTGTACAGCAGTGAGGGTATGAGGAGTGAGAGAGTGGAGACCCATGGAAGATATGATGTCATGGTATCCAGTCTGAAACAAGTGGAAGTAGAAAATTAATACGGAATCCTTCTAGTCCATGTTTACCTGGAGAATATCTGTTGAACAGGTGTGGATGTGTGAATGTGTGTATGTGTGGTACAGAGAATAATGGCGGCAGCAGATTTCTTACAGAATGTTGTATCCATTAATGTGCAGCTGATGGAAGAAGAGAAGGTGTGTTTTACTGTGTTACTTATTGGTGCACCCTGTAAACTGTGGTCGTTGAGAGACTGAGCACAGTGGATTAGTGTTAATGGTATGCTGTATAACACTGTAAATATCCAGTTAGTGAAACATTGTGATTGGCAGACATCTAATTGTCATCTAATAAGTTTAAAGTTACAACTATTTTGACTTACAAAAAGCATCTCCAAGAGATGAGTTCTAATGTTAGTCTGGATGCTAAGAGCAAAGATAATCAGAACTGTTGTGTCTGCTGTGTTGTCTACAACACTTGTGCACAGTGGTATCCACACAAGTATGAGCAGTTCGTACATTTGCATGTTCGTGTTTGCTAGATTTAGAGCCCTGTGCGAGCTCCAGGTTGTCTCTCATGGTTTTATTTTGTTTTTTTCAGTATTAGCCAAGAGATTGGTTAGGAAGAGCATTTCCAAATGACCTATTTTACATTGATTGCGACGTTAACCTTAGCTTAGTCAATCAGTCAATTGCAGTATGATTGGAAATATATGGACCAAAATATTTGAATGCCGTCAACAATATTCAAGAACAAAAGTATTGCAAAAACTTATTGCATAACTGAAAAGTCTTAAGTATAGCATTGTTAACAACCTTGTGGTTGTGCACACAGGTTCAGTTGTTTCTGACGCTGGCAGGCCTCTACAGAGACATGCGTATGTTTCGTAAGGCGGCATTTTACAGTCGCATTGCCGCAATGCAGTTTGTTTCACCGGGCAGCCACCAGCCATTTTGGCGTCAATGCTACAACTTACTCATTCGTGCTTTGCCTGGCTACCAGTTGTCGTTGGATCCAAAGGAAATGATGTCTGGTTGGTTTTTTAGTTTCAGTTTGGTATGTTGCTTGAGTTTCTATAGTTAGTGAAGTTGTACAGAGATGATGTGTATTCTCCTTATTCTGAATACACTAAGTGCTGTCTCTTAAGTTATTTGTGGAGTAATATTTTGCTCCATTCAAATCCTCTTGTTTTTAACACGACATACTGCCATGACAACCATAAAATTGTTGTAGCTTCTATGGTTAATAATTGTGTGAATCTGTGATGTTACAGTAACAGATAGGTTTTATCTACTGAGTCGAGAGAGACTAGGAATAGATTATATAACTAGAAATGCGTGGCAAAGCCTAGCTAATAGCCCGCTTGGCGCCGCAGTGTCGCCCCCTAGCAAGTAGTAACGAAACAAAACCGCACTAACATCAGGGGCGTAGCTAGAGGGGGGCAGGGGGCCAAAGAGGACAGATTTTTTTCAAAAGGCCCATAAAAACACCAGAAAATTTATCCACACAAATTCTAGACAGACACCCCGCATGGACTTCACAACTTCGGTGCTCGCTGGGTCAGGCTCCGCCTGACATGGTACTGTCTGCCCCCCCCAAGCCAAAAATCCTAGCTACTCCCCTGAACATCTGGCGAACGTGCAAAGAATGCACGTATTATAAATTTGCCTTCATTACGCCACTATTATTTGGTTTCCATGGCAACGTCCCTTGACAAATTGGAAAATCAGGTAGAGATCCATCATCAGCAGGTAAAGCGCTTTTATACGGTGAAAAAATTGCGAAAATTAGTAGAGTATATCAGGATATATTCGACGAAATACGCCAGTTTTTTGGCCACGTCATACCTGCCTTTCACAAATGAGCCCTGTCAACTTTGGAGTTACTGGACCGAATTTCACGACATTTTCACACAATATACAGGCATCATTTGCGCTGTTAACGTGCACATTGAGATAGCAATATCCCGTTCTGAATGCCAGAGCAACGAAAGTGGGAAGTTTGCCATTTCGGTCCAGCAGATCCTGAGATGCCTGTTCAGATATTTACTATCGAACCATGATAAATTACGTTAACGCGCAACGCAAGTTCCATTTGTTAAGCTGTTTTCCGCCAAAACTACTAGACCGATCTTCACCAACATTTTACAGGATATAGTGGCATTAGTAGCAAGTCGTAGCAAAACGAAACCATCCTACCATCTGGTGAACATGCAAAGAATGCACGTAGTATCTGTTTGCCTTCATTTCGGCAACATTATTTGGTTGCCATGGCAACGTCCCTCGACAAATTGGAAAACAAAGTACAGATCCATCATCGGCACGTAAAGCGCTTTCATATGGTGAAAAGATTGCGAAATTCGGTCCAGTACGTCCGGAGATACTCGACGAAATACGCCGAACCACGACGTGAAAACAACACAATTTTGATTAGAATCTTCTCTTCTGAAACTACTGGACCGATCTTCACCAAAATTTTACAGGATGTAGTGGCATTAGTGGTGCTATTTAATCTTGCACATACACAGCGTTATCCCATACCGTTTCTGAATGACAGAGCGATAAGTGCAGGGGAAGGGGTAGGCAATTTTGCCCCATTTTTGCACAAAATCGGTTACCATGGCAACGTCCCTTGAGGTACCGAAAAAAAGGGGTCCAGATCGATCATCTACACCCACAAAGCTTTCATGCGATGTAAAGATTACGAAAATCGGTCCAGCGGATCTTGAGATAATTTGTCTCCGAGAAATCATTAAAAAAGAAGATAAAAAAGAAAGAAACCACGGAAGGTAAAATATATAGCCCTTCCGGCAAGTTTGCCGAGCGGGCTAAATTACAGTGTTACAGCAAAATAGGTTGAGATGGTATGGCATATTCTCAAGAAAACATGAGTATGATTATGTGAATAAATTTGTGAATGGTTTAAGACTTTGAGGTAGACCAGAGAAAATCTGAAGATTGTCAGACTTAACAACTTAAGAAGGATGCTATGAACCATATTAAATGGAAGAAATTAAAGATAATACCCACAAAGATAGGAAGTGGTGAGTTGATGTTTCTCTGGTACCAGTTCACTTTGGTTATCTTAGGTAAAGCGCTGTTGAATGGGTTGCTGCTTTTGATAGTTAGTAACTGTACTGTTTATGTAAAGCTTGCTTTTCACCCTGGCAAAATTTTTTATTGTCACTGTAGATGCTATCTGTTTAAAGTAAACTGACAGATTTGTTCTTGTCTGACCTGTTTATTTGAAGGTCACTGAGAATTGCACAAACACTTGACAGCAGTAAGAGTGTTTATGTTGTATTTTGTTGCACCTTCTGCAGTATGTTGTCAGCATGTAATGTGCATCTGTATGATGTCCCTTGACACCATCCACAGTCATGTTTCGGCTGTCACATCATACAATTGTTGACATCATCTAATTATTTCAAGTGCCGCTGTCATCATTGGCAGTATCAGTGGCATGAGGTACATGTTGATAACGCAGCATTTTGCACGTGGCATACATTTAATTAGTGTATTGTGTGTTGTCAGGTGCTAGCAGTAAAGGCTGGAGATCTGTGCAGCTGCGTGTGCTGCATGAGCTGGTGTATTCTGCACGTCGGATGGGAAATGCTGCCATTGCAATCAGGTTAACTGAATGTCTGCGTTGTTAGCAGTTGTACAAGCAATGATTGACTCTTGAACTAGAAATTCCTGGCAAAGCCTAGCATATAGCCCTCTTGGCATCGCAGTTGTGCCTCCTAGCGAATACCAATGAAAGCACATTACTGATCGCTGCAGCGCCGAGGTGCTCTGCCACCTAGTGAATGTAACTGAAGTCACCCCAGTAAAATTTTTGATGCCAGCTGTACAACTTCTTACGTCTTAAACTCGGGTCACTGATCCGAATCTCACCAAAATTTTACAATATGTACAGAAATGATTGCCGATTACTCTCCTAAAATTAAAATTGCAATAGTCCATTTTGTTTTGGAATGCCAGTGTGTCGAATGAAGGTTGATTGTCAAATTGTGACCAAGTCTCGGCAAAAATTGCGTGTTTTTACAGCACAAACTCCAAGCTTATTGGATGGAAGCTCACTAAATGTGTACATGACGTAGCTGGATTATTACCATTTAATCTTTTGAAAGCGGCTTCATGATCATCGAATTCGTTGTCAAACTCCAGAGCAAAGAGTAAAGGTTGTTCATGCCGACGTCTGCGAACGGCCCCCCAAATTTTAACTGATTGCTATATCAATGTTTCTTTGGTGACTACCAAATGAATGTCAGGTTAATCGTCCCACTGATATGCCTACCAAGTTTGTAAATCCGGTAAAGAATGGTCCAGGATATTCTGATATATTTGGTGTAATATGCTAATTTTTGCCATTTCGTTGCAAAAGTTGTCACTTTTAACATTGTAAACTTTTGGGTTACTGGACCGAATTTTACCAAATTCCTACAGAATGCAGAGAAATTCATGCTATTCACTCTTTTGAAATTGGAATTGCGATATTGCAATTTGTTTCAGAATGCCAGCATGACGAATGAAGGCATGTCACCAGTTTTGACAATTTTGCGTCAAAAATTGGTTGCATGGCAATGTCCCTTGAGGGATCGCAAAGTGTTATACCATGTTATCAAGCCCTTTCATCCCCCTACGACTCCTGACAATTTGGTGAAGATCGTTCCATTAGATTCTGAGACACTGGGGCTAGAAGTCGATCGTTAAAAAAAATAAAAATAATAAAAAATAAAGAAAAAAATGGCAAAATATATAGCCCTTCCGGCAAGTTTGCCGAGTGGGTTAAATTGGTGTTTGTTTAAATTGCCTTCACTTCACTGCTTTAGCAAGAGCATCCAACCTTAAAAATGAATGATAAGGTGCTGGTAGTAGTAGTAGTAGTAGTAGTAAGATTCATGCTGGTATGGTTATTTCTGGAGCAAGGTGCAGTTGCTTTGCAAATGATTCAGCTCATGCCATTGTAACACTATCATTCTTGCTTCATTAAAATCCTGAATGTTTTGCTGTTCTGGTGCTGGCTTACCCAGGTTGTCTGGAAGAGCACAGTACATGCTACATTGCTGGAAATTGGATGGAGCATATACACTGTGTCTCAAAAAAGGATTTCTGACATTTTTAGCTGTAACTCGAGCAAGCATGATCTGATTTTCATAATTTTTGGCAAAAGCATTACTGATGGATTGGGCAATTAAAAGCTGTTTTATTTTTCAATCTCACATGAGTAGTGTTTCTGCACTACCTGGTGAAACATGAATGACAGAAAATGCATCTTTTCAATTAAACACTCTGTTGCTTTGCGAGAAAACATGCGACGCAAAACACATTGAAATTATCACCAGGTTACATTCAAACTCGCAAGTATTCATAAAATGATCAATTGTGTGCACCAAACAAGATCAAAATCATCAAAAAATGGAAAAGAGCATTCAGCGATGATCTGTTATGCTCAGAATCAGCATTTACTAAGTCTGTTGTGGTTTCAGTCGGCAACTCAGCATGTCAGCAATTGAAGTCTTCCTTTGACAAGTGTGTAATGAATTTGTGTAATGAATTTATTACTGGGATATCCTACTGTCTCAAAAATATAAGCTGCTATCAAACACAGTGCAGCAGAAATAGTTTTATTTTTTAGGAAAACGATGCACCATTGAATTGTGGATGCAACACAGTCCAACTACTGTAGCAAAAAAGTCTCAATTTCATTGCTCATGTGTTATGGCCCCCAACAGTCCAGTGCTGAACCCACTGATTACAAGATTTCAAGATGTATAGTGCAGTATGAGCAGAAGTTGCAAGTCAACAAAACTAAAAAAAAACAAGCCGCTATTAACAGAAGTCTTGAAAAGCAATAATACTGCATTTGAGTGAAAATATGTTATCTCTGTGATTCTTTGTTTTACCAGGTTGTGCAGAAACACTATTTAGATGAGGTGGAAAAGTAAACCAGCTTCTGATTGCTCAATTACACAGTAATGTCTGTGCCAAAAATTGTGAAAGTCGGATAATGTTTGCTTGAGTGCAGCTAAAATGTCAGTGATCTTTTTCTCGAGACACAGCATATAGCCATTGTTGGAGGGTGATTATATATTCTTTGCATTACAGGCATTTGTCATTTTTGCTGCACACAATGTTCGATAGTCTCACCTCCACAGAACAGACTGATCTTGCTGGAGTGCTTCGTTCTTATACCAGCAAGTGCAAGGGAACAGCACTGTCTATAGCTCTTGATAACGGCACAATACTGCCACCTGTTCCATTTACTCGATTTCCACAGCTCTGGTCAGTACACTTAATGCATTGTAGTCTCTAATGCATGCCTAGGGTGCAAGATGTGTCTGTGCATTATTATGCTAGCCGCAACTAGTGGAAAGTGGTCATGCAGTGGTCTGGTGTTTGTCCATCACACTGTCTGCCTGTTTGTCTTTTTTCCTGTCATTAGTGTGGTGGACAAACACTGTCATAAAAATGGCACCCTTTTTATTTTGACAGTAGCTTTGTGAAATGTAGACCAAACTTAGTAATAAATATATTGTAAGAATGTTGGTTAAACAATTTGTAACACACTCACGCGAAGGCTGCTTATCACACCTGGTTAATGTAATTACTTTACATTGGTGATGCAAGATATACTATATGATGATGCACATACATCATATGTGTTCTCCTAAATGCACCTATAATAAATTAGAGAAACGTATAGAAATAACAAATTTAAAAAATATATAGTCATAGCAAAAGCATTCAAAATTGCAAGTCGTAAATTATCAATGTCACAACTGATGTTCACAATGTCTGCTTTGAGCTGATGCACATAACTGGAGATGTTGTCGACTCTTGTTGATATTGCTGTTGGTGTGAACACTGCGTTGCCTGGTTGCCGGGCGGTTTTGCATGTGTCTCTCAGGTTTCTTAGTAAACTGTTTACTGATGGTATTTTCCAAACTGTGGTTGGAAATTCTTTTATGTACCGTAGCCATTTAAATCACGTAGCTCTGCAAGATGTAATCTTTCTTACTAAATACAGGCATTATTTATAATGAAAAGTGTCGTCTGCTACCACAACGACAACATCTAACCTGGTTTTCGGCACCAACTCTTTTCTAACTAAACAAAGTCAGCAAGCATTAAATTCTTTAATAAACATTTCTGCCAAATGTTATCAAATTTGGTGCAATATTTATGACTCACAGTGTAGAATATAAACTCAAAGTGACTCAGTAGGGGGCAGCATCTGATGCAGCCAGCTCACACTTAGGCGTGAGAGTACAAGAGCCAAAGCACCTGTTATAGATAATGTTTGTAAACTAGTGTATTCAAGTAAATTATTAAGTATATGAGATTGCTGAAGTGATTTGTTGATATGATATATGTTTATCGTTTTGTCTGCTGGTAATACTTGCACCGTTGCAGCTTGAGCTGTTGGGAGCACAGTGACAGGGTTAATGGCAGTGATGGGTCAAACATGCAGACACTGTGGTACAGTGTAATTGAAAACAGGTGTGGCAGGCCACTGCAGCCGGCTGCACAGTGGGTGTTATGCTGGCATGGACTTTCAATCAAACTGTCTGCTGATTACTCAGCTAGTCTTAAGTGAGGTGAAATGGCAAGATATCAAGTGTAGTTTACATGGGTCCTTATCTTTTCATCACTTGGCGAGGGCGAGATGCAAGGGTGGCAACATCATGAGGGTAACGTAGATTGCAACTGCAAGTCGACTAATGGCAAGAAGTGAGCTATAGCGAGATACCGACGGGTGAGATAAACGGGTCAGACTGTATTAGTAGACTGACTTTTGCAGCGGTGATACAAGCTGCTTTGAATTGTCACTGCTGATGTTAGTGCACTCAAGCTGTGTGAAATGATGCCACATCATCGGCCAGTACAATTCTGCCGAGATCAACAGCTGCTCAAGTCAGACAGACTGGCATCTGTGACACCATTTATCTACTCGCCATTGCATCTGTCTCCAGCGAGGAGTGACAACACGTCTGCTCAGCACGGTTATATTATTTGCACTTCCCTCTTCTTCTTTTGCCTTTTGGTGCAGTATTTATTCATCTTGATGTCGGACATGTTGACAGTTAAAGAACATAGGCCATGTTTACACATGAAATTTAAAAATCTTTCAAAACAAAAGGTTTGTCAGCATGAAAGTTCTTTAATGCATACATGTAAACATGGCCCTGTAAAGCTAAAGTATGCTATACTCCTTTGTGGGTCTTTAACCCGTAAGTCGATAAATCATATAAGTCAGTAATGCATGACCACAAAAAGGCAGCCAGGGTTGAGGTTAATATATTGCTGGCTTTCCTATACTGGGTAGGGATAGCTCTCCACCCCTGACCTTTCGTCTCTGATATAGCCATATTTGTGCTGGAAAGGGACGTTAAACACCAACTAACTAACTAACTAAATTATACTGCTTGGTGACAGTGGCAGGTGTGTACAACTTGCCTATGGTTGTTACCTGACAGCAGAATGGGCGGGAGGAGTCAAACTCACAACCTTTGAGTCGTAAGTTTAATACCCAATTAGCCAGTCAGCTGAAGCTAGATATTGACTAGACTGGCATGATCGGGACTGTTATAAAGTACTCTCTCCCTTTGAGAAATCCAAGTTTTCTGTCTCTGCAGCTTGGTGCAGATGTTATTCTACCAAGTCAACAGGTTCATCTGCTTGAAATGGTCATCTGAGCTGATCTCGGCCTTGAGAAGCATGTTTCTAATGTCAGTGTAGTGTGCTTCCAGGTTGGGAGGGCTAATATGCATCGTCATACCAAATTTTGTCAAACTCGGTGGAATGCCTGCGGAGATATCACATTCAATGTTTTTCAAAATGTTAGCCGTCCGCCATCTTGGATTTTTTAAAGTTGATATTTTTTAACACCTCTTAGGGTTTGGAGGGCCGGTCTGCATCAGCGTGCAAAATTTTATCAAAATTGGTCAAACTGTTGCTGATATAAAGCAGTTTAACCTTTTTTAACATAACAGACGTCCGCCATTTTGTAATTGTGGGGCAAATTTTGGGGATGACCCAAAAAGAGTATTTGATGGTCTCTATTGCTGTGCAAAATTTAGTTGGAACACTTCAGTCATGTTGATTAAACAAAAGTTTGAATATTTGACATGTTTGACTTGAAAACACCCATTACATTCATACATACAGATAAATTTATAGCGCCAAAATCGTACAACGAATCAGAGGCACTGGCGCAGGGTGACTAGACAGTAAAAGCAGACTGGAAGAAATGTGACTTCAGTTGACGCTTAAAGGTAGAGAAATTCACTAGAGAGCGAATATGTACAGGTAAGGAGTTCGAGGTCGACGGTGCAGAAGCAGAAAAGAACACCTTATTTAGAATGTTTTTGAGTAAAAATAGGGGAGAATGGAAACTTTTTGCATTTTGATCTTTCTGCGAATGCAATAACCTGGAATTAACGTCATAGGTAGCAAACCATGTAAAAATCGGTTCTCTGTTTAGTCTCGGGATGTGAGCAAAATTAGGGTCACAAAAAAGGAAAAAAAACTAAAAATCACACAAAGGTGATATTTCGCGCATATGTCAAAATGCCCCCAATGGGCTGATCGTTTTGAATTTTGGCAAGCAGGGAGTTGTCACTGACATATTCACCCACATCAAACTATTCGTCAATTGGTTCAGGGGTTTTGGAGTTGTGACACCCCAAAATCTGGCTATCTTTATATGGTTGGCTGGTCGATCTTGCAGCAGTGTAACACTGCTGTGCTACACTGTGATATATATTAAAGTAAGTTTTTGAAATCAGGAATTTTGCAAAATTACTACCGATTTAATAAAATTATACTATTCGTTTTATCAAATCAGTAGAAATGTTGGGGTTATGGTAAGGTTTAGGGTTAGGTTTTGGATTTGGATTATGATTGCTGTTAGTGCTAGGGTTAGGATAGCATCAGCACAAGGGTTAGGGTATGAGTAAGGATAGAATTTAGTTTGATGAAATTGCAGGATCAGTGATTTCATGTAAATGTTAGGAATTTCATGAAATTACTGATTTCCCAGTTTATGGTAACAGATATAAGATTATGCACCTGATGCACAATAATTTATGCTATATGCAAACTTTATGTCTGGAAATTAAAATGTGAACTGTCAGTGGTGAAGACAAAGGCTGATTGTTGAGATTTGTAACTTATGTGGGGTATGTCGTTTTTGGTAGTCTTGCAGCAGTTCACTGACAGTAACTTTGAAATGGTATGTCAGATCTCCATGAAATTTGGCATGGATAGCATATTTCATACCAGAAGTCATTTGCTCGTTCAAACGTATTTGCCAGATGGCGCCAGTATCATAAGAACCGTGAATCACTTTGAGACGGTTCAGTCTTGTTGAGTGATGCAGTGCTAGTAATGCAGGTGTGTGCAGTTATTTGCTAATGTTTGCAATCAGATGTGCGCTGGGTCGAAGGAGACATGTGCGAGGCATCCATCCTGTTCTTCAATCCACTGCCATTTGATATTGAAGTTGCCAGCTTTGTATGATCCAACACAAATTATTCACATGTTTTATTTATACATGGTGGTCCAGTAAAAACACAAAGTGCTCTTGACATATGATAACTTGTGAATCATTTACGATAGAATTGTGTAGTTTTGCACCAAAATGCTTAGCAGAGATTACTTACTACTAATAAACACAAAAATTTTATGTGTGATTAAATCTGCTTTGATAAATAGCTTGAAGCATGATGTGTCACTAAATCAGCTACTGAAAGGTAGGAAACACTTCAGGAAAGAGAATTATGGTTTCTGTCATAGCTTAGTAAAACGAATTGTCTTCACGCAACCAGAATCTATAGTAAAAGGCACATATTACTGTGATGATTACATAAAAGTTGTCATTTATATGTCCACTTTGTGGCAACAATTTCACATTCCAGCAGAATGGTGCGCCGTTGCACAGAACGAAACCTGCAGAAAAATGTTCTTGACTTCTGAGCTGGCACCTAACTCACCTGATCTGTATCCTGTATTATTTAATTTGTGGTGCTCTTTTATCAGCTGGCATATCAGGAGAAGATCACAAACATTGACCATCTCAGGCAGGTACTGAACAGCCACTGGGACAAGAGAACTTATTGACGGTGCTCTTGGCCAAACAACTGCTGTTGGTTATACGTTCTCATGGTGGTCACAATGAGAACTACTTCCATTTATTCTGTGGTATCGTGCTTATTGCAAACTGTATTTTTGCATTTCAAGGTTTTGCCTTGAAATTGTCGCCGGTAGTGATATTGAAAAAGTAGACTAGTTACTTGTTGTAACTAAACTAAGAACATTTAAATGCATTAGTAAATTTTTTAATGTTTTTGTATCATTAATTAATTTCTGAACATTTTGGTGAAAACTGCATAATGCTTTGACTCAGAGTTGTGAAGTTCTGATGCAATAAACTTTGTGCAGTTTTTATCTGGACCTCCCTGTATATTATACCTTTACATTCACACACACACACAAAGATATGTGTTTGTCAGCGTGTTAATAAGTGTTTGTTTATTATTCATGTATATTTTATAACTGAAGTTATTGGTGTGAAACCTTTGCAGTTGTGACAGATAATGAAGTTTATGATAGTGTACAAAGAAGTTAGTGCATTTTACTGCCATGTTTCGTTGGTTATGTATGAACTGTGTGAACTGGTAGAGTTTAGTGAGCAGCGGTGTGGACGTCGACAGCAGTCCTTTGACATTTGCAGTGCATGCGTCTGGCACAATGCAGATCCAAGTGCAGATGACACCTCACCACAGTGGACAGCTCTCATTCTCAGGTCGTTTTCTATTTTTGTTTTTTTCCAAACAATACCAACCACGCATGCACTGTTATTGTTGGTACAATGGTACAAGAAAAAAAATTAACTCGCACCATATCTTTCTGAGAATTACTTAGTTTATAAAATTAATTTTCTCCATGTACTATGATCTGCAGCATCCTGCTTATTTCTTTGTTTGTTTGATTTAGCAGTCACAACAACTATCCATTTGGTCTACCTCTAGTCTTGCATTTTTTACTCTATAGTATTTGAATCTTTTCCCAGTCAGTTTTGTCTTTTTTGAAAGTATGGCCCTGTCGTCTTAAACTGTTTTGCTGTATCACTTTAATTGCATCATATGTTTCCTAGTCTCACTTTCAGCTCAGTGAGTGAAAGTCTGTCAGTCATTTAACAACACACACCCATCTAATCATCCTCATCTCAGCACACTGAAATGCCATCTCATTCTGTTTCTTGACCAAGTTTCACTGCTGTGTAACAAACAGCTTTGCACACAACCCTCTCATAAAAAGTGAAACATTATTGTTAGTAAACAGAGGCACAATTTGCCTAATTCTCTTCCATCCCTTTCTTACTCTAGTCTGCACCGCTACAGCAGCTCCATCTATGCTCACCATATCACCCAAGTAACAGAATTCATCTATGCAACAATGCACAAGGTTACGAGCAAGTCTCATCTTACTATCTTTCGGTCTGTCTGTTAATGTCAGTAGCGTTTTCTGTAAACATTATAAATGGATTTTTCTGAAAATTGGTGAAATAATCTTCCTTGATACTAGAAACAAAGATAATTAGATTTTGAAGATGGTCTAAAACTGGGAACAGATACAGTGTTTTCTACAGACTGGCTTATGCAGTGCTGCTTCTCATTTTCGACAGTAGTTACTTTGCACTTGGCTTACTATTATTTCGCTAGTTGCTTTTTGGCCAGCAGCAAATTATACTACTTGATTACATAAAATAGTGTCATTACATGGCAGTGAATTTGATGGGAGTCAGACACTCAGTTGTTATTAATTACAGCCCACAACACGATGTATAGGTTTTGCCTTGTGTGTGTGTGTGTGTGTGTCCATCTATCTGTCTGTCAGTTTGTCCGTCCGGGCCCAAAAAGTGCATTTAAAAGGATCGAAACTGCTCCAACTCACTTGAAAACTTGAGCTAGGTATGCTATGCATGAGATCCAGCCATGTTGGTGACCACCCCATGGTCCCTGTCCATCTGACGGG
>Ga0209782_1000785_pt1 | contig 14946 bp, 12 predicted proteins | sample WorMetmaBAHAMAS1_FD_187390 | JGI IMG/M metagenome (GOLD analysis project Ga0209782, IMG submission 187390) | Marine gutless worms symbiont microbial communities from Max Planck institute for Marine Microbiology, Germany - Inanidrilus... | ecosystem: Host-associated > Annelida > Digestive system...
CCCGGACAGACACACACACAAGGCAAAACCTATACATCCTTGCTATGCGGGCTGGAAAGAGATGATGGGGTGGCAGTCGCATCAGCTTGACCATGTGCAAATCATTGGCACCTCGCTACAGGCAGATAACCACACCAAAGAACTCAAGTATACTTGCTTGATATTCTACATATACAACTAAGTGACAGCACCACACTGCAGTACAACATTAACACCACCTGAATTACTCACAAATACCAAGTACAAATACTAACAGCTGAAATGCTATCAGCAAAAACTGCCAGTTGAACTCAAATTAAAGTGATCAGTATTTTATAGGAACATAAAAATAACAACAGAAAGCTGTAAAAAATAGCTATAGAAAATAAAAATGAGACAATATTTTGAGGAAATCACACCAACGAAACTTGTAAATAGACTACGCTGTGAAAGGATCACTGAATGGCACATGTAATAACAACAGCAGTGAATGAGAAAGCAAGTAACTAACAACAAACCTGCGGGTCATCTTCCGGCATGTCCTGCATCTCAGTCTGTGTCTTGAGTAGCAACTGCATCACGTCACTGCAATCTTGCATGAACTGTCACCACAAAAAACATGCACACAGCACTCTGTACAGTAGTTTAACAAGTGACTGAGTTAAGGGTTAACGTCCCACTTAAAACTAAATACGTCATATCGGAGATGCTCTTCCTAGCCAATCTCTTGGCTAGTATTGAGAAAAAATTAAAGCCAGGAGAAAAAACTATAATATGATAAACCTATGCTAACAAACACAAAACTAAACGAATAACTACTAAATCAACGAACTACAAATCATCAAACTCAAAAATACAACAACACAAAATGAACCGAGACAAATTATAACCCAGGTTCAGTCGCCAACTACGACATCCGGTTTAACAAGTGAAATTCAACCACAACATGCCGCTGAATGACGAGAACCTTTACGGATAAGTGGCATGACGTTTTTATGGAGCACAAGTCATCACCGTCACCCAACAGTGTTGAAGCACTAAAGGTCTAACAATTCTCAACAGCTTACAGAAAGTGGTCAACATTCTTGATGAAAAGCCACTTCGCAGACGGATGGGGAGGATTTAATGAGACATTCAACTGCGTCAATGGACAATAGACTAATAGGTGCTGTTGTATTTAGATGCGCTGTTGCACCTGCATGCATTCACCCTATATCTGGTACAGCTGAACATTCAATCGTATTTGCCAGCTGGTGCCAATGTGTAGCTGTGCACATAGTTTCTATGCCCCACACGAGTCTGCCCCACAAACGACATCTCAAACTGTTCAGTCATTTTTGCAGCAATAACGAATGTTACCAACAGAGAGAGACATAGACTCAGACCATGCTCAGCGTTCCCACTCAAATCTCAGAATGAAAATTCTGGACTTTTCAAGACCCGATACACCAAACCTCGACCTATCAATTTGATACCAAAACATGACACTTTGAAACTACATGCCGACTGCCAAACATAAAAATTACTGATCATAGATGGGTGCTCCCAAAAAGTGTTTGACTAGGCCCTTGCAACAAAGTGTTATACAAACTGTAGCAAACGTTGTTAGTTTAATAGCATAATTTTCTTCATAGGGACTAAACTAGAGCACTGCAACCAATGTACTAGCCTGATTGATTTTTCAGCACCTTTATGATCAAATATCAGCACTTTTCAGGAATTTTTCACAACCAGTGTCCAATTTCAGGACTTTTTAGGGCCTGATCTTTCTGTAACCAAAAATCAGGACTTTTCAGGATCAGTGGGAACCCTGAACTCTGTAGCAATAAGCTGCATCTAGCTAGTGCTGCGACATAACCTAATAAGACAAGACAGGCACAATTCACATTTGACCATTGACTACCACACTATTGAAATCAATCTAGTAGTGATCATATAACAAAACAACAAAATAACGAAATCAGCTAACCAAACTAACACAGCAGTAACACAGTTTTAGACTAAAGAAGTGTCCAGAAGAAGTTAATTTTGTAACAAACACAGAGTCAAATGCCTACGGACTGAAGGGTGAAGAACAGAAGATGCACAATATACTATCTAACCTGGTAAGTAATGTGAGAATTCAGTGAACCACAGAAAATGTTTTAGCCACTGTGTGACTGAATGGCAATGCTCACTAATGAGTGCTACTGAGTCAAACTATCAACACCAATTATCTAACCCGCTTACCATACCAACTGACACAGCATCAATACCTTTTCTCGACTGACAGCCAGACCAATCAGACTGATACACTCAATTGTCTTTCCACGTAGCAGCCGCAAATCTTTGTTGATAGCATTCTGCACTATGTACTTGAGACATGGCATAAACCTAACGACCAACAACATACAACACTTGATCAGCATTTATCAGCTCACTGCACTGTCCATGCAAACTGTCTATATTACAAGAACGAGGAGATTAGATAAAATTTTAGTAAGTTTATAAATAGTAAGTAACTAAGTTCAAATACTGGGCATGAAGGCACCAAAGAAGACATAATGTTACAGTACAATATAATCTGTACTGCTAAATGTCAAGGAAACGTCAATCTCAAGTGAGCATTATAAACACAAAAATTCTTCTTATGATTTATGTAAGCCATATAAAAGTATGTAATCATATAACTACACAAGCACCTGTGTTTTCAAGTTTTCATTTGTTTATCTTGTAATCTGCAACTGCAATATTGGACAAAACTTACCGGTCATAATATTGTTCAAACTTTTCCTCGGCAGTATCGGCAACTGATGCCAGTGTTGTTACAATCTGTTCTAGTACCAACTTTGTTCCCTTCTCCTGCAACTGCATTCAACACATACAGAACATTCACATTACCTTGTGACCTGCTCATACGGGCCAACGAAGAAGCACAAAAAAAAACACGGCTACAGACAGTTGAGTCAGATCTTCAACCTAAAGGTCTGTTCTCTGCTTCGCAACGAGCTCAAGATCATTGCATGCAGAATCACGCTGTGGAGACAGCTACACTCCAGCGAAGCGACTCCTCCTAATGAGAATGATGAATATTATTCAGCTATCAGTCTGCCATTTGGTCACTTGTTCACTTTCTGCCATATGTAATTCATAATAAAATACACTCGATACACTCGTGCAGGTCCTGAAGAATTGTCAATGTCACCAGTCTACAGATTCTATTAGCATTTCCGAGTAAACATGGCTTCAACTGTTTCCAAATATGGTGAGACAATGGTATAAAATCTCATATCTTCATACCCACACATAATTAATGCCATGTTATGGTGAGCTAATGTCAATATTTTACATATTAATTTCAAATGTACCTTCAAGTCAACACTATCCTATATATCATACACAACTGTTGACTGTGAGATTTCATGCTATATAAACAGTGAAAAAACGTACAAATGACGCAAAGATATCACTGTATAGGCCTATTTCAATAATAACGTAAACAATGTAAACGTGTTTGACAGACCTCTTTGACCTTAGCCATCAGCACCTGCTCCAGCTTACTAATAATTGGGTCAAGATACATTGCTAGAATATTTTTCGGACAGTCTTCACTAAAGTTGACAAGAGCTGCGCCGGCATGTGCCTGAACCCTCGGATTTGCATAGTCATCCATTATTAGCAGAAGTCCACTCACAACCTGTCACAAAATATTTCAATGTGTAACTTATTACTTAAAACAAAGCCTCAAGGTATGCAATACAGCATATTTGGTGCCTGTCCCAAGCCAGGATAAAATGGAAGGGTTTCTGTGGCATCCGGCGTAAAACTGGTGAGATGATGGAGGTGGGCACATTGACGGTCTGGATGGGACGGCATTCAGCCGGTTGTCGGAACGCTTACCTCTATTATCTTCCCCACGCCTCATAAAATCCAGAATGATGACAGACTCCCACAACACGTTTCAGATGTGAGTGGGTGAATGTCTCCTCTGGTACCAGCCCACCCGGTTTGTATTGGACGAAGGGCCGTAAAACGGCAGTGTGTGTGTGTGTGTGTAATTTATAAATTAAAACGAGACAATTCTTTTTCAGTTCAACAACATGCAACTAAAAGCACAATGTAACTAAAACTAAGCTACACACCAATAGTTCATCTTCAACAGAGAATTCTAAGCACCAGTAATATGTAGGCCACTGATATCACAGACAGAACACTAAACCTCTTCTTGCCAGGCCAAAAAATTAGTCTCAGAAGACATACTAATTTGTTAATTTAAGTGCGATACTACATTCATGCAAATTTTAGTGTACAACCTTCTGATGAAACTTCTTTTGAAATGTTGGACCGAAGTCAGTTGCCATCTGTCCAAGAGCATTACACGCTGCATACCGGACTCTAGGGTGCTGCAAAAACAACAAATACATGGTGGACAGAAAAGTTAAACCTTAGTTATTTTCCGTTTCTAGTTGTCTGGCATAAACAGTTTTTGTAACAATTATAAGTGCATTTTGCAAGCTTTAATTTTTAGCAGAACAAACTGCATGCAGCATGCATCAGTTAACAAACGTTCATTTCTTCACTGACCGAGTCTTGTAAAAACGGAATAATAGCTTCTACAATGCTGGACAACACGTTCTCCATTTGCTGGTGACAACCTTCGCCACAGGAAGATATTGCCATCAGTGCAGCGTGACGGTAACGCCAATCCGCTGAAAAAACATCATTAAAAATTACAAACAATCAATAAAATGCTGCATTATACAAATATAAAAACCATAAAACAACAGCTTTCAGCAATAAACATTCTGGATCAGAAATTCTTATGCCAGAATTTTTTTTGTAACTGTTATTTCAATATGATTTATCCATGCGTTAAACAGGACTCTGAATATATGAAGCAACGAAATTTCAGAATTTGTCTTCGAACTAAGCATGCCAAATCACCAATCAACAAAAAAGAATAACTTCAAAGGACAGTCACAAATCCTTCCAATTCACCAAAGTTCTGGGCGATCAGTGAGTGAGTTCTGAATGGCACGTCAGCACAAACTGACAATTCACTGTCATTAGGCATGAAATAAAAAAGCTGGAATAATGCAATGTAGACAGAATAAAAACTAGAAAACTATTGAAGTCCACTGCGTTTCCAACTGAGACCATAACCTTGACCTCTGATGTTGACCATCAATCACATGAGAGCTATGGCCATGTCACACACACGCAAAAGGTCAATGTCAAAGGTTACTCGTTTCAAAAGTTAGAATGGAAGCAGTAAGATAGACGGATCGGACGGACGGAGGCAACTGAATTATCTGCTATGATAACATGGTGGGTAAATATTCACCCAACCAATAATGGGATCCTGGGACATAATGAACTACAATCATTTAACGGCCATTATACTGGTCAACTGCTACCTGGCACACCTAGCTATAAACTGGAGCATTTTGTCGGTATAAATTTTACCAGATGTTTGCACCTGCTGTTGACAAATAAAAGCTTTCAAAATATAATAAAGGCACTAGAATTCTCAACAGTGTTACCTATGCCATGTCTGAAACACCAACAGGATGTGAGAATATGAACTAAACGTAAGCGTCTCACAAAACAATGTGCGAAAAACAACTGCATAAAAATTCACACACTAACGTTCAGTTGACACTAAAATCAGTGAAAGTGAAAATTTAAATAAATACAAAAGCAACAAACCATTCTGCAGCATCGGCGGAATATTGGTTGTTATGTGTGGCAGCATTGTTTTTCCGCCGAGACCACATGCTAACCGATCCAATGCACTTTCGCCGGCAATTGGATTACTGAGCAAAACAAACATAACAGTTGATAAATAACTTCCCCGACACATCTGTGTGACCACACAGATAAAACTTTGAGACCAGATGACCTATGACCTCCATGCAGATGTTAAGGTACAATGCTTCATCTTGACCCACGCAGGTTAAGTTCCAATTGAAACGCAATGGCCAAAGTTCATGGTTATAGGAGGAAATTCGAAACTAGTGACATCCATGCTGGCAGCACATTTGATAACCGCGTAACCCAAGTGGCAAGCGTTACTTACAGGCTGGTAATGCCAATACTCTCACCCAAGCAGTGGTGTAGAACAACTCACAGTACTGAGCTAATAAGAGAAAATTACCCTAACATCGCTTCCTGTATTCACCACCTCCCCTCCAACAGACTGCATCACAGCTACGACATTATTCTGGAGATCATTTAAGAACTGTGCTGCGCTGTGTTGAGGATGACGGCTGTGCACAGTAATACACATACAAGGTGCCTTTCTTAGTTGTATTTGTCAATTTAATTTTGTTCTTTTTATACTACGTCTGTATTTTGTACCTTGTATAGCCTATATTGTGTTCACTGCTTTTTTGTTTGTAGTTTTATTTCCTCAGTATTAGGAATAAAATTAGCTGAAAAAAGCATCTCTGAAATGACCTATTATTGTATCATGGGCTGTAAAACTTTAACCCAATCGATCGATTTATTCACCACTGGACTCCTAATGGACGAGGCATTGATTGATATAAGCCAGCTCCCAGGTGCCAGTACACTACACAATTCACGCAGTACATAAATCTTGAATACTGTTGGGACTTTGTAATGCCGTGACCTTGTCATACGTTTTTTCCTCAGGGTCAATGTATTCTAAGGGTATGAAATGTTCTCAGTGCTGCCAACCCTGTGAAGCCAAAAATAGGGAGATTCCATGGTCCAAAAATAGGGAGAAATAGTAAACATTTTCACTACAATTGAAGACATACAAACAAACAATACTGGACTATTTTGACCTGTATGAGTGAGAAAACACTACAATATAAAAATAAGTGCTAGCAAATGGCACATTAAAGCGGATAATTAGAGAAAAATTACTGTAGTGCAGTGTTGGGGCTAGTCTAGATTTGCAAATCAATATGTTAACTCTATCCCTAATCCTAAGACTAACCGTAACCCTTCAACCTTATCCTAACCCTAAGCGTAACCCTGACGTGCAAATCTAGATTTGTGCCGCAGTGTTTTCTTTTAAATCATCACGGCCGCCGTGCGTTATGTTGACGTCACAAAGGCACAGATTACAGAATGCAAAAGAGTCACCTAAGGAGGACTTATAATTAAACTCATCTCTGTATTCAACTCGATACTCCTGTTCATATTTAACACGTTTTTTATATTTTTGTTATAGTACTGCTTGCGCCATTGTTTACTTTCAGACCATAGAATGAGTATGATCGGTGTAGCTATAACTGAAACTGTGCCGATGCCAATAAAAGTCGGCACTCGACCCGGTTTTTGTGATTTACCCTTTGAAAATGCGCTAAAGTAAACGACACAAATTGAGTGTCGACTCATTAGCTCTATCTGTGCCATTTTGCCGTAAAAATATTGAATGTGTAAGGAACTCGGGAGTTTCGTCAAAAATTTGTAGATGCGTAAAATGGGCCTCAAATTCGGGAAGCTTCCGCAAAAATCAGAAGAGTTAGCAGCCCTGTGTTCTGTATCTCTACCAAATTTGGCACTTATAGTTCAAACAGACAGACAAGATTTGTCTGGTGTGTCTTAGGTTAGGTTTAGGGTGTCAGTTTGAAACGAAGTTGGTAGGATCTGAATCCTCAGTCGAGGATAGTTTTCTAGTTTTTTGTGCTCTCTTTGTTGCATTATTCAAGCTAATACATGCAACTGATCATTCTATCCAAACCACAACTAATGCCGACAAAGGTAAATAAGTTATAAATCAGTAATAACACTAGCTAGCCAGTGGTAACCTGTCGTTGTCATCTTCGTCAATCTCTTCAGAAACTGACCACTCTGGGTCATCTTCCAGGTCCACCATCAGTGCTAGAACCTGTGGCACTAACATGACATACAAACTCCAATGTCCACAGCAGTATAAATCACAGTTAGATAACACTGACCACCATGTCTGTTTTTAGCAACTGTTTTCCAGGCGAATCGGGACCCCGATTTTTCAAAGTTTCCTAAGATCTTCCTTAGATCTTCCTAAAACTGTCCTAACCATATCATAAAATTATCATAACTGAGGGACTTAGGAAATCCTAAGATCATGCTAAAATTGTCATAAACAAATTTTCAAAAATAATCTCAGTACATCCCAAGTTTTTCCCAAAATTCTCGTAATGTTATTGTAATTAAAAACAGCAGTCAATCGCAAGAGGCGATGGTATTGCTGACAGTGTCAATTGCTTACTCATTTGATGACGAGTGTTCGTCATGACATAAATGTTCGTCACATTTTACGTAAATAACAAAATGTATAAAATAAAACAATAAAGTTCACTCAGAGATGTTTATTATTTCTAACTATAAGCTTTATCATAAGCAATGTGGTAGGCCCAACTTTAAGGAATTTGGTGCTACGACTGCAAGGTTGTTATTGTAAAGTGATGACATAATTTCTTCAGTTTTCCGACAAGACTTATTTTTTAGAAAATCAGCATAATCACAACTTTGTCCGATGATGTTCAGAACTTTGGTTATTGTCTCAATTTCATACTAAGATCACCTTAGGATGTTTTGAAAATTTGCCCCTAGATTAGCCATTTCTCAGACATTTTATTTCTATACTAATACTGGAAGAGAACTTTTTGGAACATGCTCTTGAACATGTGACATTGGAATTTACAGGATAGCTTTTTAAGTTGTATCTAACACACAGACACAAGTTGGAACTGGCGCCGATGTTGTGGAGATTAAGCCTCAACAACTACGAGATGCTGCCCAGCCTGAGCTACCTCCTGATAACAGTACTGATTCACGGACACACGTGTAATAGCAACGGGTTGCAACTTGCGAATGCCATAGGTGCAAGCCGTGGGACAGAGCACAGCTCCAGTCAGCATTAAACAGCAACAGTGAGTAATATAATTTCCTCTACCAACAGAAAGCATACAAAGCAACACTGTAATAAACACTGCAGCATAGCCAAACCAACCGAGTAAAGTGATAAACTTTCCCGCTTTTCTGACAGTAGCCGGAGCAGTTTCTGACATTGTGACGACAACCTCAAGAGCCAGCTGTCGCCACTGATCAGACATGTTTGTGTCACTCAGAACCTAGAGCAACCAATGCACAACTCAACAACTGACAATTGTTACAACCATAACAAACAAGACAACGTATATATCTGACAGAAATCCCGTAACCAAATACAGTACTTGCACATTTCTTACTCTGTGTCAAGTGCTGTGCAGAGTGCACAATAACAGTAGCAGTACAATTAACAACATTAACAGCAACAATAACGGTAACACATACATCTGCACCGCAAAATAACATGGTAACAATTATATTAATACCAGTTTACGACCATTATACAGGTCAGTAGTGTCAGTCAGTAACCCAAGATAAGAACTGAAGGAATTTCATTACAGCAATATTTTGCTGACTGCTTGCCCCTGCTGACATCTGGAGTATTAAATTAGGGAGAAAATGTTAATACTCCTCAATCATGGTAATTAAACTACCTCTATTATAATAACATAGTAATAATAACAAGATTGCCCAAAGTAATTTGGAAACAAGCCGCACTATGCCACAAACTCCCCACTGGTTACAATGGGGTGCTTCACATTTGCCCCCAAAATTACCCCTTCCCGTGGACCGATCCCCAACCCTGGATCCAAGCGACCTACCATCCAAAACCGCATCCATATCTGATCAGCCATTTTGCCACAATGCATTGGACAGACACACAGACCAAGAAATGTTTGGAGGAAATACTCGATGACTACAGGCCGCTTTCGCTCTATACAGAGCGATGCATAACCTAATGATAAATACATCACAACAAATTAAAATAAAAACAGCAACACATAAATAAATAAAATAGGCCGTAAATGTGCACACCTTTAGGCAAAGGTTGAACACAATTTCAAGTTGATGGCGTAGATATTTTGGCGTACTTTCAGCCAAGTCAATCAAGCACTTCAGCAAAGTGTCGTCCTCTGTTGAGAGACTCTCAACCACAACCTACAGCAGCATAATTAATAATTACATTCGATAAATAAAAATGATCACGGTCACGTGACGTCTAAATTTTAGTAAATAAGCGATAACTCAAAAAAGGTATAAGACAGACGCATAGTTTCTATTAAAGTTGAATAGGAAGTCATATGTGCTCTATCGAATGTCTATGTTGCTGTTGACCTTGAGTGACCCCTAACCTCAAATGACCCCAATTTCTGTACTTTTTGTCGCCTTTCATATCTTCGTAATGGGTTAACGTACAGATTTCAAATTTGGTACACAGCTTGATCAGGCTAGTCCCAGCCAACCAATGACAAACCGTCCATGAAAGGGGCGTGGTTATGGTTACGTGACCCATTTAAATTATCAGTTCCCGTAAAATATCTCCACAATGGCTAAAGCTAGAGACTTCAAATTTTGTACACTGTTTTGCAATGTTATGATTTAGCACTGGGATTACAAACTGTCCCTTGCGTAGGCGTAATCATGGTCATGTGGCATCTTTAAATATATCTCAGAAACGGTGCAAGATAAGAGACATAGTTACAATGTAAGACAAATAGGACGTCATGTATTGCCTATCGAATGGCATATTGCCAACGACCTTGAGTGAGTTTGAAGGTCACTTTTGCTGTTTGAAACCTTTGTAATACCTATAACTAAAGTTCGATTCAACTACGATATGTTTACAGGTAAATTACAAAGCACACATGGCTTGTGATTTAAGTGTCATTGTCAAAAATGAACGAGTTCTCAAGGTCACGGGTAACCTTCTCTAGTAAGTCAGACCGATGACCTCACTCACTTACAGGCTAGTTGTCACTAATAATACACATTCAATTCAAAAGTGGTAGTATCTAAAAATGGTGTTAGACAGAAACAAGGTAACAACAGGCCACTAACAGAAAGTGATATATGGCCTATCTAAAAGCACCAATTGCGATGACCTTGGATGTATATACTTCAAGGTCATTTATCGATTGCAATCTTTTTCAAATGGAATGATTTGTAGTTGCAAGATTTCTACTCACAAGCGTGTTGTGCAGTCCCTCTGCAATAGCAAAACTTCTTGTTATATTAATAACCAGAACATAAGTTAGATAGCAAACTCTAGTGATTATTCAAGTATGCATTTTAGTGCAATGAGAGAAGAAAGGAAAATATAATAACATACCTGAATAATTAAAGGAAGAAGATCCTTAAAATGATTAAGAACCGCATTATCTGATTCGTTGGCTAAAATAAAGGCTACGGTTGCACGGGTAGCTGTGAAACGTACCTGAAAACATAATTCAGCTGAGTTCAAAAGTAACAATAAATCAAATTCCACCTTTTACAGAATAGGTAATTATAACGAAGCATTTTTAAAGGTAGCATGTAAAGCACATATTTTACGTAGGTTCAAGATATGACCTTCTCTTGTGAGTCAGAACATTAACCTCATCCACTTACAGGCTAGTTGCCACTAATAATACAGCACCATGTGATAGCACAACAACAGGTGATGTACATACCATCTCATTATCAAACTAACTAACAGAGACTGGGTGATGCAGTGAAAACTGAATCAGGCCAATCCAGTAAAATCTGCAACCTCCAAGTCTGAGATTCTGGATCAATTCAGTGCTCCCACGCTTCACGATAGACAGCATGCAGATAGCAACAATGCTTAGCAGTTGGCACTAATCAGGCATAAGGGAACACACAATCAGATAACACACATTTAAGTTCCGTAAGTGTCTATATAGTCTCGGCGGAGGTCAAGTGCAGCTAAATATTTGACTTCGGCTGACCACTGTGTGCGTTTACAAATTATATTTACTTACTTACTAAGTAATTTGCACCATGTCGACCTTGCACCTGTTAATGTCACCAGAAAGCCAATGGTCTGCCAGTCGTAAACATGCTCAGCAGCCTCGCTTATGCAGAATTTGAATCACATTTCATTCTAAACCCAGCGATCTTTTCTAGCATAAGCACATAGCTAAAAATATATACAGTGCTAACAATAGCCGACCTTCAAACAAAGTATTAATTACCACTGACAAACGTAATAAATCATGGGCCATCACCAACTCTATTCGTATCCACGGCTGAATGCTTGGTGGTGAGTGTAGCTTCAGACAGCAGCCGTCGTAGTGGCACTGGCAGAGGTTTTAGCAGAATGTACTGATCCGTGTGTGGCACAGAGAAATGGTGCAGGTCCCAGTCACGCCCAGTGTTTCTAGGAAACCAATGCTACACTAGTGATGCATACTCACAGACCAGCTAACATGGGTTACACTCAGATCTAAATGATTGGGATAAGTCTGATTTAGATCAATGAAGATCAGCTATGATTCAGAGCTGTGCAGCAAAAAACAATAGCACGTGTACCTGTGCATTAGACTGGTCGATAAGACATGAATGCAGCATCTGTTTAATAGATTCTAAATGTTGTTTTTGCTGATTGCCAAAAATGCCAGGAACTATGCTACAAATCAAACATGAAAACATGTCTGTCGTGCATTCTGAAGTTCTTCAGTTAACAAAGTTGTTTCAAATACTTTAAATCCTTTAAGTCAAATCAGCACAAAGTATTAACAACCGATGATGTATTTTACACACCACACACAATTTTCAGTTTTAGCACTTACACGATATTTATAAGTAAAACAACAGTATTTACCTGAAAATAATAAGAGCACTCTCCTTCAATTCAATGTTACCAGAACCAGCACAGTCAAATAAAAACTTCAGTATCTCTGGCCATGTATTGTTCCCTTCATCATCTGCACAGGGCACAAATACATTTATACATCAAATAAACAGAAACAAGTAATGATACAGAGATGCTTCCAATCACTATTGATAATTGTTCATCAGCACTTACCCAGCAAGTTGCGTGCAAACTCCGCACCACATTCGCAAATCTTTTTCCTAAGTGTTGCATTCGGCTCATTCTGTATGCTGACAATAGTTCTTTCTTTCAACTGAGCTTGTGATTCTGGAGGAAACTGAGGCCAAAACTCTTCAAAACTGGACGTGTATATCCGTCGTAACAATACTGCTGCCATACTACGGACCTGCATGTTATAACACACCGGCTGTTTACTTCCACCAAGCATAATACTGACAAACAAACATCAACAAAAAACAGTAACAGAAAAAAACATCAAAGACAGCTTAACAAGCCACATTTATAAAGATGGCACATTTATGCTAAAAATTAGAAAACGGAACACTAGCCATTTCTTATCTCATGTCAACAATTCTGCCTGTAAATGTAGACTGAAAATGACACTACGAGGTGTTGCAAGGAATGCCCATCGACTCAGCAGTAATCTCACATAGACTTTTCATTCAACATCCAACTATTTAACTGTTGTTTCATGTTACGTTAATAAAGCTGATACAGATGTCACTTTAATTATGTACTGGCATCAACTACTTTACGAAAAAACTGCATAAAAAGTTATAGCTCTAAAAAGGTGCTTCCAAATAAATAACTTTCTACATAATGGGATATACAACTGCTGTTTGCTCCGAAATTACTCTTTGATTTGTATTGAGGGCAGTTATAAGAGCAGTACTTGCTGCCTTTCTGTCCTGCCCACCTGTATGCTATCTATATTATATTTTGTGTGCGTTTTATGGGCAAATAAATAATGAATGAACTGTATATAACAACTCTGAATAAAAAGCTGTCAGTTGCAGAACACACAAAAATCTAACAAAACAAATGCAAACCTCCTGCTGACATATGGAATTTGTCATTGTGTTTATTAAAAATGGTATCTTTGTTGTGGCTGGAACACTTTCATATGTTTCCTACATACACAATTGATCAAACAGTACCACATTAAAATATCAGTAAGGAGCATAACAGTTTCATATATACAACCTATCCATTTACATATCTATATTATAAAGATCGCTCAGTTTGATTTTCTGTCTTTTTAACGAGCAGGAAGCATGATACACAGTGGCTCGTATATATAAACGACACAGTGTCTGTTCGTAACAGAAATAAAGTCACAATGTGGTGCGAACCAGGCTAAGACTTTCACGAACAGTAAGCTTATTTTGTTGCAAAGCAGGTATTCAGCCTCCATTTCTATTTACTCCGACCAGCCACGGGCTAGAGCAGAGCTCTAGAACAGGTACAATTATGTTGGATGGACTTGGTAATTTTACGTCACCTGGACGAGCTGAGTCAGTACCTGGTCCAACAGGCCCCTTAGTGATGAATAGCGACGACATGTGCCATACTTCTTGCAGCTGGCAGATTGGTGTAACAAGAAGGCAGGCTGATCCTGCAGTACTGTGACCGACAGCACTGGTGCATCATCATCAGCAGGCAGACGCACATCAGACTGACCACCCATACAAAGATACATATGAAAGACGTTTTTCTCAAGTCCAAGACCTCAAAAAATTTCCAAAACCAAGACTTTTTGGTCAGTAATAAGGCCAAGACTTTCACACGCTCATTCACTGTCAGATGACTTAGTCAAAGACAGTTACAAACAATTTACCCAGGTAAACAAACTAATGTCATTGAATAACAGCAGCATATACACAAAAGTACCAACTACAGGTTAATTTTCTTAATGATATACAAACCAGTATGCAGTAGTACTTTTCTGTTAAATTTCACCATATTTCTCATTGTGGTTTAGCCCGCTCGATATGCCTGCAGAAAGGGCTATGTGTTTTGCCGATGTTTTTAAAACTATTTCTTAAAGACCAATTATCTCAGGATCTACTGGACTCTTTTTCACATTTTTTCACCAAAAGTTATGTATTTGAGGTGCTAAGGGCTATTTCACACTGGTACAAGTACTCGCTGCGAATAATCGCTGAAAATGTCATAAGTAGTTTTACCATTGTTTGTTCACATTTATGCGAGTGCTCACATTGCTCATGTGCGTACTCATAAACACTTGCAGTGGAAAAGACTTGCTCACTGACTCGCGCAAGTGTACCGGCAAAAAAGTAAAC
>Ga0209782_1000786_pt1 | contig 14941 bp, 5 predicted proteins | sample WorMetmaBAHAMAS1_FD_187390 | JGI IMG/M metagenome (GOLD analysis project Ga0209782, IMG submission 187390) | Marine gutless worms symbiont microbial communities from Max Planck institute for Marine Microbiology, Germany - Inanidrilus... | ecosystem: Host-associated > Annelida > Digestive system >...
GTCAACGTCGGCTGGTGAAATATGACACCTCACACCGCCAAGTGTCATGCCATAGACCCCCCACTGTGACGGGTGCTGATGCACTGCAGCGGGAAGTTAATGTCGTCCGTCTGTGTATCTTCCCACTCAAGTGGCATTCTCAGTGTGTGTTCTCACTGCGACCATTAACAGCCAACGTTGGCCGTCTATACGGTCGTTGAGTCAACGGCCACAGTGAGAATGCTTCTTTAATGAACTGAAACCGTGAATTAGAGACCGTCACTGGCGGCGGGCGGCGATGACGTCATATCGAACATTTACTGCTGGTCCCTTGGACTTCGATATAACGAGGTTCAGCAGCACATAATGTGTTAAACTGCACCTCAGTTCACACCTCTGTGCTCAACTGTTGTACAGGTTACAAATGCATGTATGCATATGCATAAGCAGTTGCTTGCAGAATTATTGGATAATTCAGCGAGGTTTAACGATATGCTGGCTATTAGTATGAAGAATGAGTTTATAGGTTTGTGCTGTTTTGAGTTTTAAAATGCATATTGCAGTTGTGAAAATAAGTCATAATTTGATATTGTTAAATTATGCCATTAATACATGTATGTTACTGGATAGTATAAGTAAGCCATTTTTGTAGGTTTACTCACTTACCTTTTTTGCATGGTATGATTCTGCTCAACAGACTGAAGTTTTTCTAAATGTTTTTATTTTATTTTAAAAATTGCATGCAACTTATTGATTCATACATACTAGTGGGCTACGGCCCGCCATTCCGGGGGGCCTAGGGTTAGGGTTAGGGTTAGGGTTAGGGTTAGGCCCCCCGGAATGGCGGACCCCCGGAATTGCGGACCCAATACCTTTAGTCATACATTTGCTTGCAACGTTCTAGACACGCACAAAAAAACCTACATAGAACCTGATGACAAACATAAAACATGCCTTAAGAATTTTCTGTCAATTGTAGGTCTTACAAGATAACATTTGGAGGTTATATTTTGAAGATCTTTGTTAATGATGACTCTGATCTGCAAAAACCAGATTCAACAGTTGCCAAAGAGTTTTTTTATAGAGATCTTTGAGAAACCCAACCTAACTTGTGTTAAATAGGGAGAATGAGAACTGGTTGATTTAACAACGACCAGAGTATTTTTATTAGTCTGTACAAAGTCTTTAGCACAGTACAATATTTCTACTTGGTTTTGTTGTTGTTGTTAGTGACAGCAGCTGCTACCACTATTGTCAATGGCACACTTGCAGTCTCAGAGCCAAAGGTTTTTGCACTACTGATAGTTACTCTGTCTGTGCATGAGATAAAATTACAGTCTTGTTAAATTATTGTAGCTTTCGTCATTTGGCATAATTATACATTGCTTACTGTCGGTCAACTTGCAGTTTTAGTTACATACACCAGGTCTTCTCAAATGTATTGTTACCTTAAAATTTTGTGGAATGTTTGAGGACACAGTTCGTGGTAAGCCAAACCTAGTGAGTGAGAGACAAGGAGAAAGTTATCAGTGTACAACAGATAATTATAGATAATGCAGTCCCAAATATGCCATGTCCGGACAAAAAGGTGTTAAAACTATATTTTTGGCATTGAGTTTGCCAAATGATGGCTGATTTTCAAAATTCTTTCATTGATAGATTTAGCAGTAAATTTCTGACAGACAGTAACTAAATTTCCTATCACAGCTCAAATTCATCACCACACAACCTACATAAGGCGTGCACACATGATCAACATTTGGTCAGTCACTCATGACATTGGTTTGCGAGTCAGAGGTAGTCGATAAAACACCAGTTTGATACTAGTTGATTACGGAATCGATGTAATCGAGACCTGTTGTTGTAACGCAATGCTGTGACGACAGTTACACTCGCCATAGATCAGATATCAAGCAAGGCTGTTATCTTTCAGCAGGACAATCCCAGGTGCATAGGGCTGTTGAGGCAATCTACTTCCTTACACATAACTTGTGCCAGATGTCAGTTAATTTTAAATACTTGTCAGTAACTTTGTAATAGTTAAAGATCCCGCCACATTCAATGATGTTGCTGCACTAGCTTGTGATGTATTGATAATCACTGGGTTAATGCAGTTTTTTTTAAACTGACGTTTCACAAGGTAGTGTGGCAACACGTTAGGGGTGTGGTGGGATATTTTACTATCGCTTTGCTGGAAATATGCTGCTTAGTCTATTTGTGAAAGAGCTTTGAAAGTTAGTCAACAAGTGACAAAATTAGAGCGAAAACATAGTGGCATTTTTCTGGACACAGTGTAGATACAGTGTCCTGGAGCATGCAACTATTATAAGCAGGAGATTACCATGCCATACCCGGTTATCATGAGCGTAGACTGGGTGATCATCACTCTTCTTTAGGCTTTAATCTCATAGTTGGTTGTGCCTCTAAGGTCTGGTTGCAGCCAAGCTCAGTTGACCAGTAGTAAACTCGGCACTGTCATCGTGATAATGGTGGGACACACGTAATGTCAGCCAGTAGCTGTTTTTGGAAACTGGGTTAGTAAACTGACAGTTAAATGAGCTGAGTAACGGGACCTAAATTTGTCGTGCATGGCCACTGCAGTGTCAGACCTACGGTTAGCTTCTTAACTGTAGCACGCAACTGGGCTTTTTTTCTTTAGTGGCATGCTCCTAATGGAGTGTTGCCATGTTGATGATACGTCGCCAGAGCACATTACTGTTGGCTTTCTTCAAAGGTGAGTGTATACTGATGTTAGCTGACTGTAGATTAGCCTCAATCCCCTTCGGCCAGGTGATATGTGGGCGGGTGCCCCTGAGGTCACCTCCAGTTGCCTGGTAGTCAGAGCAACACGCCATTAGCTTAGTGGTGATACATGTAGTGCATTGTATCTAAATATGCCACATGCGGAAAGAAACAGAGCCAGTATCAAGATTAATACTGTTTGGTGATAGAGGTGCATCGGTGGTGTGAACGGCTTACCTAGTACAGTCATTGTGCAACTGGGCCCTGACTGAGAGTTGAACCCGAAAACTCACAATCACAAATCATAATGTAACCCACTGTGTCACCACAACACCCCACTCTAATATGGTTGAATTAATAAACACAGAAAACTACAAATGGTGCAGGACACCAGCTTACATCTGAGCAAATTAGATTTATTTCACTGATTTGTGTGGGAGATACTGTTACAGGGTCACGGTACTGGTGGCATATTTACTGCTTTTGTTTATATTTTATTTATTGGTTGCTGATCCAAGTTGTAACTGATTTAGTCTACCTTTCTCGTATTTGTAACTGTTAGTATTTGATATTGTTGTGTTGTAGTCTTCAACCAGCTCTTCACTTCAGCAAAGTGGCCAGGCAGTCAGAAATATTGATCCTTCGCTGATTGATGACAATCGTACATGCACAGTTGGTATGCTCAGATAAGCTGTATGATAATCGATTACATGAATGAATAGTGTGCAGCACCAACGTGCATTGATTTAAAGGAGGCCAAGTGCTCGACACTGAGGTTTAGTTCAAAAGTTTATAGTCTCAAAGCCAATGTGGAGGCCACAAGTTTGGTGCCAATACGTGAAGGTTTTGAGGCCTTAACATCTCTGCTGATATACTACATAGTATCAAATAGCATATATCTTATGTTGAAATGCATAGATTACAAAGTGAAAGATGTAGGACCTAGAAGTAGACCAAAGTAACTGTAAACCTGGAGACAGGTTGTGAAAATTACTGTCGGATGGGACTAAAAGAAAGAATATGCTAAGCACTAGTAAATGGAGTGTCATAACAGCTTGACATTCCGTCCATCCGCCTACCCGCAGTCGGTAGCCACGCCTTTCCGGTTGCTGGGGCTAGCGTTTGGAACAGTCTGCCAGACGATGTCACATCCGCACCCTCTCTGCCGACGTTCAGACGCAACTTAAAGACATATTTGTTTCGTCGCTGCTACAACACTATCTGATCCTGCTTGTTTGCTACTCTGACTCTGTAGTGGTCCTCGCGGTGGCGTTGCTGCTTAGGCCACTTTAAAAAATACTTGTGATGATGATGATGATAATACCCATAAAGATAGGGAGATATGTAGAGTAAAGAGAATATAGCAGTTTGCAAACATGCCTCAGTGCTGCGGGAACTCAGATGCCATATGAGATCACACAGTGTTATCTGCCACCCAGTATAGGTGACAATCCCACCTTTACCCCAGCCAATTAGGGCTGGTACTTGATTTAACAAGGCTGAGTTGACCTATTTGGCTTTATTAGATACCGAGGTGGTATACCCTTCGAAGACAGTCACCTATCCCAGTACTAATTGGGCTAAACATAAGAGTAACTATATTCATGCGACGAACGATGCTGCTGCTATGGCCAAGCCACCAACCAAGGTGAGTGAATGAATGTGTGTACTGACTCACCTGGTTTTGTCCTTGATTAGTGCTGTTAAACAGATTGTTGTCATTGTTAAACTGTGTTACTACTATTGGAACATTATTTTTTTTGAGCAGTTACAAAGTTGCTCAAAAGTTTGCAGCCACAGTGTATGACAAGTCTTTAATGATGTTCTAAAGAGCATATTATTACACACATCAATGCAGCAATTTGTTATGCACTTTCATCATTTATTTGCTCAATACGACAACAATAAAAATGTGTACTTTTCCTATAATATGTTGTTGAAAATGTCCTCACAAATATAGTGGTTTAAAAACACAGATAGTATGATCTAACAAAATGTAGTGTTTTCTGCAGTACTAGCCCACCAGAGATTGAGTGGGCAATGTGTTTATAAGGACCTGTTGTGTGTCATGTTGGATATAAAACCTTAAATTAGTCTAACAATACATTTGCAGCAGTATACAGACTAAATTAGATGAGTTGAAACTGATAATTGTTTGCTGTTCTCATCATCATGCAACTTCAGATAATTATTTGTGAATTCTTGCTTGTCTTTCATTGATATATTTCGTAACTGTTGTTTATCATATGACACAAATTTAACTTGTCTATTGGGCAGTTTTACATGTTACCTAAGTTTTTTTATTTAGTGCATAGCACGTTTGTTCTGTATTAGGTATTATCGAAAAGATTCAGCGAATTCCGTACCATGAGAATCGTCATATAAAAGACAGATATGTCTGCAGCCCCGTGAATCACTTTACTTCACAGGGTTACAACTGTGGCTTTCGCAACCTTCAGATGCTGTTGTCTTGCCTTATTAAAGATGCTGCATACCTGCGTCAAGTATTCAGTGGTATATGTGGCTTGCTTCTTCCTATAGTCAAGACACTGAGATGTCATTTGCTATCGCTACAAGTTGACGTAACTCTTGATACTGTATTTGAGAGATTGATATCATAAATTGCTGAACGTATGTCTATGCACCTCGATTTTCTTTTGACTTTGGCGCAGTATAAGTTGATTACTTACTTACTCAAAACCAGCTTGATTTGTTGTATGACAGTCAATAAGTGAACGAAGAACTACACGTAAAAATAAAAAAAGTGAAAATGTGCAGTTAAAACCAAACTGGATAACTCATTGTTATTCATCAAATGGTAGCACGTTCTCCTTGAGCCTATATTACAGTGCAGTACCAGATCCACTGCAAGCCGTCTAGTGCATAAACGGCCTATTAGTACAGGTCATTTTCCGCACTTTTTCTATGTCAGTCTGACCACTGAGCTGTGTAAACATGGCTGACTGTATCTGGATGCTGTTTGGGGTAGTGAGTCAGGTGGATGCAAGAATGTTCGGTGTAGGTGTCTCTTCATCGGTGAACAAAATGATGCTGATGTCACTAGATGAATATTTTTCACCAACTACGACTGTTCCTTGGCTCAGTCATGCATGGCAGTTCACTTAACTCGAGTTCTGTAGTACCAGCATCACGATTTTTAAGAACAAATATTTCACAAGGTAGTGTAGCGATAGCTACGCGCTGGAGACGTTAAGGGATATTTAATTACTACTTTATCAGAAATTTACTGCTGAGTTTAGCAGTGAAAGAGTTTTGAGATTAGGCCAGCATTCAGCAAAGTTTAGAGTCAAAAAAGTGGCCCAGTTTCTTTCCAGACACTGTGTATATTGTAAGTACTAAGTACTGATATCAAAGCTGTTGTTGCAGGTCGTTCTTTGATGCCATCAGTATACAGGTTGCAGCAGCTGATAGAACATGCATGGTCTGCTGGTTTTGATGAGACCGGCCACCATCAGCTTGGTGGCAAGTTAGTCGGTACTCGCAGATGGATTGGTGCTACTGAGATATATGCTGTCTTGTCTTTCCTTGGTGTCAGGTTGAGCTATTTTTGCTCAAGTTTACTACTTCGTATATCAGCAGAATAATACATGAATTGGTTATATAATTGTGATCTTTGACATTCAGGGATTTTATAGATATCGTCAAGTTTAGACATGCTGATTATCACTGAACCGAATTTGTTTTGCTGCAGATGTGAAATTGTTGACTTCCACAAGCCAACAGGAGACAAGAACACACATCCACGTTTGGTGCAGTGGGTTAAAGATTACTTTCAGAAAGGACAAGGAAAATTTCTGCCACCTCTTTATTTACAGCATCAAGGTAGCCACAAATAAATGTTTACTTTATACAGATGCATTTTTGGGGTGACCACTTTTCTGGAAAAACTAGAAATGTCAGAGATTATGCAGTGTCAGGGAAATGTCAGGGAATTGTAGGGAATGTCAGGGAAAAAATCGTGTAAGGGAAAACTGTTTCTTAATGAATAAAACATGTATTCACTAGTGTTAATTGGTAGAATATTAGCAATGGAAAATAATAGATGCTGGTTGGTGCCATTGTAAGGGCACTGTTTGATTGTTGCTTGGCGAACAGGACATAGTCGGACAATAGTCGGCGTCGAAGAACTGACTGATGGGTCACTGACGTTGCTGATTTTTGATCCTGGCTGTCGTCAGATGAATAAGTTTCAGACGTCAACTGACACTGGCTGGCTGATGCATCTTCTGCAGCGAGATGTTGCCTCACTTACAGCTCGACAATACCAGATTCTTTCAGTTCGTGGCCTTATCTCTGACCAGCAGGATTACATCGTGAGTGTTAATTTACCACTGCCAATTTTGTCCCTTCTGCGCCATGTCTATAGTACCGGTATGTGTTTGAAGGCTATTGTAACATCCTTTATATAATGGCACACCGGTAGAGGATGTCCCAATAAAAAATATCCCTGATGTTTATCATTAATATTTCCAAAACGGCTGGCTTTTGAGACTAGACATTTGGTGGGATGATTATGCTAACATTATTACATATATGTCCCTTCTTTAGTGCCTGTTTACAAAAGTGACACTGGCAGATGTCTGAAGTCAAATTTGCAATTTGTTAACAAAGTACTTACATCTAATTGTTTGCTTTTGCTTGATTATAGTTTATATGCAATTTGCTAAGCATTGGTATCTTGGATAGTGTTACTGAAATACAGACATTGCACGAGCAGAAACTTGTTGCAAAGGCCATTGTTGTAGGATACTAAGAAATGGATGGAGCCTTAGCGCTATTGAAGATTTTCAGACGTGTTGATGAGTGCGGGTCAGCCAGTAAATGTTAACAAGTCAGCATATCAGTTTTCTAGCATCCTTCATTTAGTCTCTTGGTGTTAAAAACTTTTATTATATACAAAATTCCTAGTGATTGTCGAAATAAAAAGATAAAACACGGTTCGAGATCTTTTTTATTGGGAAATCCTGTACATGTATTTGAATACCAGCAATATATTTATCTGTACACATGTATGCTAGCATGGTACTCTTTGTTATAAGGAAATCTGGATATCTGTAAAAATAACGGTATTTCCTACTGGGACTTTGTCACACACTTTGGACTGATGACAACTCTCTGTAGTGTCACAGTGCATCAAGCCTTGTCTACGGCATAATGGGCATGACACAGCGCAGTACATAGATTTGTCTGCAGCAGTGGAGACATTTTTCTTGACTGTTGATTATCATTAAACAACTTGTTTACTCATAGTCTAACAAAATAATTACACAGTAGCAGTTGAAAGATCAAAATGTTTAGTGTCAGCTGTTTAGAAAAATGTCAGTATGATGCATGTAAGAAAGTAAACATAAATTTTTAGAGTGGCCTAAATAATGAAACATTACTACAAGGCCCACTATAACGATGCCAGTCTTAACAGTAAAGAATCAGCTGAGGTAAGAAAATCGAAAAAGGTGAGTTTTTAAATGATGACGGAAAGTTTGCAATCATGAGGATGAGATGACATATGCCATGCAACAGAAATATTAATCATTTTAGCACTGATGCCATATACCAAAATTGATTTATTCAGTGATATTTTTGGACCACAGTCTATATATGCATTTTACCATGTTGTTCCGCAGAAACGCAAAATTGTTACATCAACTCGCATTCCTTGAGCACATGCTGATATGTTGCTGCATGCACGTGTGAAGCCATTATTTCTACAGGAGACATCGTGTATTGACTCTGGTTCGCTGCATTTTGTAGTTGTTAATCATTCACCTTTCTGCACCTATAGAAAATAACTAACCTCGTCTATAGATTTATTTAAATCTTGCTGTGCCTGTGGTCAGTTTTATGAAGTTTTTTTTCTGTTTCAGTGCTCGTAACAGTCTCTGGCAGTTGTTATTAGTTATTTCAAAACTAAACGTTCTGTTTGTACTGATTTTAAATGCGTTTATGACACGGCTTTCTTTTACGTACACTTAAACCATGTGTATCAGAATTACTAATACGTACTGTGCAATTTACAGGTAATTTATGAGGACCGGTTAACACTTTATGAGCCTGGCTACCTTTTTGCTATACTTTTGCTCAGAAAAATGTTACTGGCCTTAGCAGTGCTCTCTTGTTAGTGTTCTTTAAAAATTTCATGTCATCTTCTTGCTTACTTTGCAATATTTAATAATATATTTAAAAAGGTTGGTTGGACATTATGACCACTTTTAACAAAATCCGCATCATGCACTTATAGAATATTTGAGATCGAGACTGGAGAAAGATCAGCCACAGCAGATACACAGCTGAATAACTGTTGTGCATCATTATACGCCATGGTCAAGCACTGGGCAGCTGTTTCATCGAAGCAGAAAAAGCCTTGAAGATAAGGCCCGGTCAGGACGTCCATCTAAAGGTGTCTGCAAAGAAGTTAGTCACGGTGTTAAAATATTGTACTGAAGAATGGAGTACGAGCACTGGTTCTGTTGTCTTGCGTGAACATTTGTTGATGACAACCCCATGCACAGTGGGTCCCACAGAGACTTAACCAGAAATGGATTGTCGATGTGAGGCATCAAGTGAAAATCTGAAAATCGTGCAGTTGGACTGGAATTTTATTTTTGAAATGCATTGTAACAGGCGATGAGACTTGGATAAACCATTATGATATAGTCTAAACAGCAAAACAGGCAATCGAAACATGCCAGTTCTCCAAGTCCCCAGAAGTTCAAAGTGCCGTCATCAGCTGGCAAGATAAATGGTGCACTATTGTGTCATAATGGTGTACTACTCTGTCTCAAAAAACGACACTGATGTTGCACGTTATAACTTTAACTCACGTCAACTGATTTTGATTTCTAGCAGAAATGTTGCTGAGAGAGTACATTATCAAACGGTTGTCTTGTTATCCAACCTCCTAACTAATCTCTTTGCACTACCTGGGGAAACATGAACCCCAGAAATGGCCTTTTCAGTACCATGTTTCGAAAACGACGGTGCTTCAGCTTGCTATATTGTTGACATCCATCAACCAATTTTAATAATTTTGTTTAGACAATAAAGTCATATTATTAATTACAGTGCGCAAATAGTGTTTCTCGTTTAGCTGTTTTTGTGTAAGACTAGTTCGCAAACAAGATCAATGGTATTAGCAGTGCAGGCGCTGCATTGTCCTCTGCTGCCGAGACGATGGTTGACCCACCCAGTAACCCGTAGTTTTTGTGGCAACTTGTGGACACTATGTTCCATCTTTGCCAGGAAACTTTCTTAGCATTGTTGTATTCTAATGTAAACAAATTTTTAATCAGTCTTATCTTTTTTAGTAACTGGCATATTGACAAACAACCGGTAATGTCAAAAAATGAGTGATTTCTGCTTTCGTAAACTCACAGCAACTTAAGGGAGTAACAGCAAATGAACATAAGAAATTAAATAGGCTTATGATAACACAAACTTCACAGCTATTACCTGCCAAAAATTATTAAAATCGGTTCATTATAGTTGAAGATATAGCAAGCTAACAGAGTGACGTTTTCCAGGCACAGCATGACTGAAGACCCAATTTACGGGGTTCATGTTTCCCCAGGTAATGCAGAGACATTAGTTAGTAAAGGCAGAATATCAAAATCACCGTTCGCTAGCATATTCTTTCAACAGCATCTGTCGAAAATTACCAAAATCGGTTGATGTGCGTTGAAGTTATAGTGTGCTACATCAGTGTCGTTTTTTTAGACAGTGTACTTGTTGACATTATGCTTCACAAAGTGACAGTTACAGGGGTTTATTATGCCAACTTGCTTCACAAACTGTGTCACAATTGCTTGACAATGCACGTGCTCACACACTGGACAGGCTGCTTTATCGGATTTGAAGAAATGTGACATCCACCATATTCTCCTGGCACCAGTGATCACAATCTGTTTCCAAAGAAATACCTAAGTGGACAGATTTTCAACCAACAGTGAGCAGAAGTACATGAACAAATAGTTGTTGAAATAACAGTCAGAATTTTCCTGTTTTTCAGGCATCCAAAATCTTGACATTCCTGAAAATTGTGCATTGACAGAGATGATGATAATGTTGAAAAATATGTGCTCAACCAAATACTTTTTATTTATTAAAACAGGTTAGGCTCAAAACTTTCTAGCCGGCCCTCATATTTACATAGATGACACTGTTATCATATCCTAGGGCTACTGTGTCACTTTCTATATTTATTTTTAAAATTTGTATATTTTGAAGTGCACTTACGTTATATAATTTGTAATTTCTAAAAAAAAGTACAGTTGTGCAAAAATGTTAGTTTATGTACACTGTCTAAAAAATAACACCAATGTAGCATACTACAACTTCAACACACATCAACCGATTTTTGTAACTTTTGGTAGAGATGTTGCTGAGAGAGTGAACTATCGAATACTGATTTGTTATTCCACCTCTTTTAACTAATGTCTCTGCACTACCTTGGAAAAAATGAACCCTGGAAATTGTCTTTTCATGTTCTATACCATGTCTTGAAAACGACACTGCTTTGGCTTGCCATATCTTCCATATTCGTCAACGAATTTTAAGAATTTTTTTGTAGTCAATAAGGTACGATGTGCAAATATTTTTCGTGTAGCCATTTTGTGTAACACCAGCGTGTCCACAAGATCGTTACCAGCTGTGCAGGCACTGCGTCATCTGCCACTGCTGGGACGACGGTTCACTGACCCAGTAACCTGTAGCTTTTGCAACAACGTGTAGGCACTATCTACATTCCAGCCTTTAAGTTTACTGGTAAACTCTGAAAACTAATTGTTTCTATTTGTTAAGCATTGTAGCCTTTCAATACAAACTTTTCATCAGAATCTCAATTTCTTCAGTAATCGGTATGTTGACAACTGCTAAAGTCAAAAATGAGTCATTTCAAACTTTGTAACCTCGCAGCAAATTAAGGATGTAATAGCAAATAGATATAAAATTTATATTAGAGACATTAGTTAGGAGAGCTGGAACATCAAATCATCATCTCTGCCAAAAATTACAAAAATCAATCTATGTGTGTTGAAGTTATAATTTGCTGTATAGTGCAGTTCTTTACACAGTGTATATCTGACAGCACTCACACACATACAACTCAATTAATTATTAATCGTTATTGTTGTATTTACAGTACGTATTCTGCATAATCACACAATGCCATAGTACTGCTATATATCGTCCTGAGCAATACATACCATACACCATAATGTTCAAACGATTCTGACTGTCACATTAAAAATGAACAGAAATAACATAACTGTTCCAAATTGACAATAAAAAACTGGAAAACTCAAGTCAGCACCACAACGATTCAGTACAATACTGGCAGTGAATTCACTGAATTGAGTCAACAGTACAAACACGTTCTATGCGTGAACGGAACTAAAGAACGGATGACTAAGAGCGTCAGAAATGGCGATTCGTTCTGAAGGGCGGTACTTCAGCATCTGGCTGATGAGATCCATGAGATGTCGTTCTTTGACACTACCAGTCATGACGTACGACTGCAAACAAACAGCAGAGTCTGTGCTAGTTACATGACTTTTAGATATTACACACCAGCAGCTCAGTAGGGACGGCAATAATAATGGCAGCGTTCTCACTCAAATCTCAGAATAAAAATTCAGGACTTACTGATATACCAAAAAATCATCTACTTTTACACTTTTACGTTTTGGGCCTCGACCTATGAATATGATACCACTGTGAAACCACAAGCAATAGTCTTATTGTCAATGATGACAAACATGAATGTAACAGTACTACTACTTCAGCATATACTCTAGACCGTCATTAATGTCATTGTTCACACAATATAGGGCCTACAGTCATCCTGGTAACTTTTGCAGCTGTACGCGAGATGCCTCCAAGTGGTCAGTAACAGAGTTCAATTCTACTTCCTTGTCTTTAGCAGTACAATATTCGACTTGGCTGTGTACGTAATGTGATGCAATTTCTCAGCTTTTCCTGCAAGTCTGTCAGCAGATTTACGCATGGCATCAATGTCCTTCTGGATACTGAACTTCAGTTTATTCAAACGGTCTGTGTCTTCACTAACGGCTTTTCTCTTTACACCAGTCTGTTGCGCTTTTGTCTTCTTCACATCATCCAAGCTCAACATGTACTTCCGTCTTGCACCTGCACATGACGCTTGTAGCTGCTTGTTATTAATGTCAACGTTCAAAATGCCACCAATGGACTGCACAGATCGATCTTGCTTCAAAAGAGTCATGATGGAGGTTAAAATTGACACCTCTTTATTCAATGAAAATCGTTGCCCCACAGAGACTTGTCCAAGTAAAAGCAAAATGACAACAGTCCACAACTTCCTGTAAGCCGGATTATGTGACAGTTTGTCTTAGAAAAATGCATCAAGCTGGCATGTCAAAGGATCAAAAGCAGGAACTCGTAAGACGTGTGTGACACTAGCATGGACACAATCAATTACAGCAGATGTTAGTTGAACGGCATTATTTGCTTTCACAGGGCCAAACTAGAGAACGGCAACCGATAAACTAGCCTGGCTGATTTTTCAGCACCTTTGTGATCATATATCAGTACTTTTTCAGGACCACCAATGTACAATTTCAGGACTTTTCAGGGCCTGATCTGTCAGTCTCCAAAAAATCACGACTTTTCACGACCAGTGGGGATCCAAATGTTAACTGTATGCGACATATATATGCATAAAATATACATTACTACCACAATTCCAGGTGCTATCTATCGCAGACTTACAGCTATGAAGCATTAACACAATAGGCCAACACCAACTCAGCATCCTGGATGGATTCACCAAGTTCACGTAAAGACAACTGAAATATGATACATTGCAGCATTACCTTTAGTGGCTTGTACTGCCGATTTATTCTTCTGCCAGCTGAACTGTGAACATTCCATGCCAGCTTGTCTTTCACAAAGTACCTAGTTTTCCTGCAAATTTTCGACACAACTTCCCATTTTCATGTTCACATATTACTGTTAATTCTAGTGTTCTTATAACCCTAAGTAACATGGAATTTTGTTAGATACATTAAACAATTACATGGTGTAACAAAAAGCACTCGGCAGATAAGTCTTAAGTCAACTGAAGTCAGGAACTTGCTATGGATCTCGGAAAACAAAACGGAATACAAAATTCAGTACTGGACCCAGCAATAAACATATACACATTTCTAGCCTGCATGCCATACTCATTAACTTCGGAGACAGTGCTCACTAACTCCACTATTTGCTGTTGCATGCTTTCCTGTAATAAGTGTAAGACCTGCAGTATACGTTGTGAACATACTGACCTGGTCTTTCGGACCATGCTGTGTGGAACTGGACCCAATATGCGCTGCATGATGGCCAAGTGTTCACGACTGTCATGTGTCTGTACAGCAAACAATTAATACGGGCATTTATTATGTCCCAAAGCAGTTAAGCGTGCACTGGATCTGCCGTATAAAGACGAAGATCTATTTACACATGCACAAAAATCTGTCAAAATAAGTACGTTTCTGAATGGCACATCAGCATGTTATAGGCTACTCAGTGCCTAGCTCCACGATCCAGTGGGTGAGGTCAACTTCTGCTAAGTCTAAAGGCTAAGCTGAACCAAACAGTCTTAACTTGAGAATTCCCTGCATTAAATGTGTATCTTTTGGACTAAGCCTTTAGACTTGGCCAAAGTTGACCTCACCCATCGTGATCTATTACTAAACTCCTACAGATGCCCTTCCTTTCATGCAACCTCCAGTCAAACCTCTTTTAACTCCAGTTTTCAAAATGAACGAGTTAGTTTCTCAACATTTTTCTTCAAATAAATGTTGCAGTAAGGAACCTTCGGTTTAAAGTGGCATGTTTTTATTAATGGGTCACACGTCCCGCCACCCAACCAACAGTGTCAAAGCACCGCAGTAAGATAACACGCTGATGCCAACTTAGCCTGTGTGAGCCGGCTGTTCTGTTTAAGCTAGCTCTATGATGCCACTATCACCAAGCAATGCTAAATCATGAACATACAGTCAACAAACAGATTGATTTAGCTGAGGTTTAACGTCCCACTCGACACAATATAAGTCATATCGGAGACGCTCTTTCCAGCCAATCTCTTGGCCAGTACTGAGATAACTAAAAATAAAGCCAGGAGAAAAACCATAATAAACCATAAACTTAGGCAAATGCAAAACTAAACCTATCATTACTAAAT
>Ga0209782_1000787_pt1 | contig 14917 bp, 7 predicted proteins | sample WorMetmaBAHAMAS1_FD_187390 | JGI IMG/M metagenome (GOLD analysis project Ga0209782, IMG submission 187390) | Marine gutless worms symbiont microbial communities from Max Planck institute for Marine Microbiology, Germany - Inanidrilus... | ecosystem: Host-associated > Annelida > Digestive system >...
TATTGATTGAGACCATATTGCATGAAGAACAATAGTGATGGGTATGAATATAGACTTTAGGAAAGGTTTGTGAAGATATGAGCCTTGAGGTAAAAGCCGTGGATCCAGGTGGCGAAAGGAGACAGGAGGCCGGATCTATAATATCACAGAAAAAAAACACGAGAGCAGTAGTATGTCATTGTCATGCATAGTGTTGTGGAATTCACAGATGTCCAGCCGTGTAGTGAAGATATTGACAGTTTTAGTGTTCGTAATGATAGAGAATGAGGTAGCACTTTAGTGGGCCCAGATGGGAATGATCATAGGACGTGTGAGGTTAAGGTAAAATGCAGAGTTCCAACAGAGTGAAACTAGGAATAGATGTCATAATCTCGGTACTACGGCAAAACAGGTTGCATCGGTAAGGGAATGTGTTGTGAAAAGGAAATAACGATTGGGTGAAGAAATTATGGAGTATGAGGTGGAGGGTTCGATACCCAGAGGTAGAGGACCAAAGAGGACCTGGAGAGAGGTTGTGCAAAGACTGTCAAGCTTGCAAATTGATTGGTTAGAATACTGTTTATGCTGTGGATCGTAGTAGATGGAGGAAGCAGTGACGAAGGATGGTTGATGATCATAATAGATGTGAATAGGTGAATGTTTCTCCTGGTAGCGGCTCACCCACGTAGTCCCCAATAAATGGCTGTGAAACTGTTGTTGCTGCTGCTGTTGTAGTGTTTGGATGCTTGTGCACAGAATGATCTTCCCGACGGAGCTGTGCTCGTAGAAATGGATGAGGATGACATCGTGTCAGATACGGCACCAAGCTTCGCTACGGACACTGACGTTCAGCTGCCACTCACTACCGCTGGTTCACACAAGTTTGTTGAACGCAGAAAAGAAAAAGGTCAGTGTAGTACCGCTATTATTCTGCGATTGCTGTAGTTTATTTATTGCTTTTGCTACTAGAGTTAGAACAGATCTTGGTACTGATTCTTAGCCACATACGGTCTACTGTAGATTGAATCAGTGTCGGTCTGTTTTTTGATTAATTGCCACTGTCTAATAGTACCAGTAATTAGTTTTTGCAGCACGTCTCTATTGATATTGGCTCGTTGTTATCAACACGGATGGTTACTGTACATGCTGCATTTGATCACTACCTAGATGAACCAGTACTGATGCCATCAGTCACACTACTGCAGGATTGGAATACCAGGTAATTGCCACAGTTGGCTGCAGGAAACATGGCACATTTCATTGCCGTTCATCACTACTGGACCAGTACTAACTTGGCTGGACCAGGCAACATAAAATTACTGAATCGGTCTGGTCCAGTTTTTTGTGGATCGTTCTAACTCTGTGCTGCTAGATCTGTTTCCTTTATCTGTCCTTGTCTTTGAAATGTTGCATATTCCAGCAATACTGTGCATCCCTTGACGACATTTCTGAGTTGAGTCGTCAAAGGTATACTGTCTCTTTTACTTATTTACATTGACAGTGTTGGTTATCAGTAAGGCAAACCAGCCTATGAAAATCCCCCAAGAACGTCTGTTAAACTGCTGATATGGTGTGGTAACAAGATCTTACATACACTGTGTCCCAGAAAAAAGCTACTTGATATTTCATGGTAAATTTATGACGAATGTTGACTGGTTATCAAAATATATCTAAATTTTATCCACCATTACTGGATTACGGTGACTTGATAGTCTAGTGTCTAAGGCATCGAACTAGTGACTCAATGGTTACAGGTTCAATCTTCATCCACTGTGGTAGTTTACGTCAGTTTGTTGACAACACGGTTTCATTTGTGTTTCAGTGATGTACGTTCGTCTGCCCGACGATTACAAGATCGGCACGATCTCGCCCGAGAAAACGCCGACATCTCCAGTGACGTCGACGGCTGAGCTGACAGCGGATGCCGAGTACAGTGACGGTCCGGCTACAGAGTCATTACCGGTCCAGCCCCCGCAGCCCGAGTCAGATGACCTCGACACATCGGCTGCTCTGTCGCAGGCAATGACTTAGTTGTATTTCAGATTTTCAGATTTTGTTGGTGTACCCATGCCGCAGGAGTTGTAGAAAACAGTTTTCAGTTAGTGGTTTAATCTTAATTGGTCATTTTTGCGGCCTTTAAGTATGAGCTTTTTACACCAGAACCAATATAGTTTACATACTGAGTACTAGCCAAGAGATTGGTTGGGAAGACTGTCTCAGGAATGAGTGATCTTGTGTTGCCTGAGATGTAAAATCATAACTCATTTTAACTTGTTGTTTATGTCTTTGATCACAAACTAAACTCATTTTAACTTGTTGTTTGTGTCTTTGATTACAAACTGCTTATCACCGGTTAAATGGTTCTTTGCTTCGTATATGTTTGAGTAATATTAGATAATAAAACAAAGTCCGTTGTGGGAAATTATCTGCTGTGAAGCAGAGTTTGAATTTGAACTAAAGTTTGTGGTGATGTTTGCTAAGTTAGATACACCGATATTTCTTAGGTAAAACTATCATGCCGATAGAACAGATGCAGCTGTGGAACTCGGTGTCACAGTCTAAATGAATGTTGTGGTGGCAGGCGGAACATCGTGTTGCACCTCAGTCGTCGTCACGTCACCAGTCGGTGTCGGCGTCGTCGGTGTCACACTTTCAGCGATTTCAGCGACGGCGAACAACGAGGAAGAGAGTTGCCATCAGCAGCAGCAACTTCATCACCACAGCAACCACAGACACTGACAGCGGTGTGTAGAGACTTGCTGAACTTTGGTTCACCGTTGTCATCATACTGGTTTGTACTCACCATGACGACTGTTGTTGCTTGGGGGTCATTTGACCGAGCCCAGCATGGCCGGGGCGCTGTGAGATATGCAGTACACATCCTATTCTGTGTGTTTGCAGGTGACACATTCGTGAGCAACAGTGGGACTCCGTCGTCTGGTACGTCTGGTAGTTCGCCGCTGTCTGTTAGTGTGACGACGTCCGGCAGCAGCCCCATCTCTACAGACGCTGCGATGATGCCATCGTCAGTGGTTCAGCCTCACAGCTCGACACCCAAACGACAGACACTGAACGAACTGCTGGCATCCATACCGGGCTTCAGTCTGCGGGTGAGACAGCAGCGTCGCTTCATTAGTCAGTGGTCTATGTTGCCGCTTCTGTAACTCAGGAGTGTAGCATTTTACAGCCGGCCTCACATCCACGGGAACTCGCACGCCATATGGGAACACAGTGTTACCTGCTACTTGGCAGAGGTGACTTTCCCGCCTTTATTCTAGTCAAGTAGAGTTAGAGCAGATCTCGGTACTGATTCTGAACTACATCTGGTTCACTTTAGATTGAATTGGCGCCGATCTGTTTTTGTAGATCGGCACTGGTCCAACAGTACCAGTAGTTAATGTTTGCGGCATATCTCATTTGTCACTGGCTCATCGTTATCTGTTGTTTTTTTTAAGTTTTATTATGTATTGTTTATGTATTGAAGATAAAGTTACTCAGTACACAGTTTATTTGGTGTTAGTGAGTATCGCTCGGTGATTTTTGTTGGGCGTGTGTCGTTAATAGCCACGAAAGCGAAACCATTACAAGCTGAGCACCGCGGCTCAGATTCGACAGACATCCGACGGCTGTGTCGACCTCGAAACTCCCAACTCCATTCTCGTCAATACTGATCTCAGGGTGTGTGCGACGAACAGTTTTTTTTTGTTAGAATATTGTTTATGGTTTTGTTATTGTTCGTTGTGGCCTTTCCTTTTTCATTCTTGGTTGTATATCGTCTTGCATTTTCTTGGCAAAAATGCTAATGACAACTGTTTTACAGCCATTATACAAGGCAACCTGTGCTCGCTGTGGCACCCGCAGGATTTTGTTCAGAGCAAATTTCTACTGCTTACATGCTTTAGCTGATGACAGCTTGTGTATCTGGATTAGAGAGAAGATCCTAAAGTTATTGCTGTTAGTTTATTACCTATGCTGTGTCTGTACTGTGTGTTGTGCTGTCTCAGTCTTAGGTTAGTGCGGTCGTTCTCGAGATGCTCTTTTAAAATGGTCTTGCTTTAGTCACATTTTCCAAACTTTAATTCTAGAGTAGTGTTTTATAATGCCTTAGTCTCTCGGAGAGCGTTGGTTGTATGTCAGATTGTGAATTTGCCTGTTAATTGATGAGAGAAATGTCCGGTGCATACCTCCAGTCTATTTCGCTCTAGTTTGCTTCAAAAATTATATATTATGTATGTGTGTGAAAATGGCATTTGGCTACTTTACTGTTTTGGATGGACAAAATGCAGAAAGTCTGTCATAACTTTGTTCAGTTTTTTTTTACAAATAATGACATGGTTGTGGGCATTTGAGTGTTGACTTAGAGAAATCTTATATAATACAGATTTGTAGCTATGTCTCAGCTTCTGTGACTTACAAAGCTCACACACAGGTGATGTGTTATCTAGGCATTAATAGGCCAGCATACATTCAAGCTGCTACCTGCCGCCTATCAGTACAAGTTGATTCAGCTGCTGCCCGAGTGTGATCGCTTTCAGGTGCACGACAGCCAGCTCAGGTTCATCACATCGTTATTTCACTCCGTTAACTCATTACTCCTCACCTCTGATTAACCCCACGTCTCTTGATCTTTACCTTGTAAGTAAGTAAGTGAGCTTCTTAGGTGCATGAAAACAAATTGGTCACAGTGAAGCATGGTCGACTTAAACATATGTCCTTTTAGTGCTTGCTTGGAATGTCTATATAGTATATGTGCTACCACAGATATGATGGTAATGCTGCTGCTGCTGCTGTTGCCATGTTTTGTGTAATTGGCGTTTATCACATTTTTGTATTTTTTTTTAAATCTACATTATGTGAACTTTTTGTGGTGTTTTAACTTTTAGAAAATTGTATTATTGCATCGGTAAGTTGCCTTTCTGTTGTCAGAATTAATTGGCACATGGGCTAGTTAGTAGGCAATAGGTTGTTCTGTAGTATATTGTCAAGATACTGAGATGCCGTTGTGTATGATAATTTAGAGCAAGTCGGGAGATACTTCCATTAGCAGTAGCAAGTAATTTATTGTGAAGAATTGTTACCTTTCAACTGTTATATAGTTGATTATCAGCGGAATGGTGTGTTGCAGGATTGAGGCAAATGCATTTAATAATGAGTTTTTGACGAATGCGTGCAAGGAGTGGAGAGAAAGATTGTTTGAAGGTTGTATGCTTAACTTATTCGTCTTTTTATTTCGATGTCTGTTTCATTTTTTATTTAAAGTTTCCATTTGTTATCCATACCTGCAGCTAGCACCGTTTAATGGGTAGGGTTTTCAGTTACATCTGTGAGTCTGTGTGAACCTAACTGTCCCTGCTCTAAAAGGAAAATGGCTGGAGCTATCGACACCAACGTGCATGGATATATAGAGTTCATGGCGGACCATAACCATGCACTGACCCTGAGGTCAAAAGTTCGTGGATAGGTGAGAGGCATGTCTATATGATACTGTCATTTTCTAGTTTTTAGTAAGTCAATAGAAAGAAACTATTGTCATCCTTCATGTTGTCGGTGTTGTTCAAGATTTCATGCCACTTTATTGAAGTCGGTGGTAATATTATCATTTTAGAACTGTCTGCCAGATGAGCGGTGATTTTAAAGTTTTTAAACCCCAGTTTAATAACCGTGCATTATGTGCCTTTTCATTTGCTGGTTAGTTAGATGTCCACCTTGCATGTCTGCCTTGCGACGTCTGTACATTCTTGTAGATATTTATTGAATATTTCTACTGTTTTGAGTGATTTTTTTTTTCAGGGGAGAGGTTGCCACTGTAAGTGCCTGTGAATGGTTTAGTCCTTTTTTGTTTGCATTATCTTTTGGCTTTTGCTTGATGTTGCTGAAATGAAAATGTAAACGATGTGTCGCAGGTGAGTTTACTCAGGAGAACCAGGTGCGCTTGAAGCACGAGGAGGAGAAAGAACAGACGCGGCTCGATGAATGGAAGGTACGGCATCTGTGCGTGTGATAATTAGTTTTTGTTTCCTGTCTCCGTTGCAAGCAATGATGAGCAATCTGTTCAAGTGGACGAAACAACAGAAAACTAATTCATTGCCTTGCCATACAGAAATAGTGGTCAGTAGTCTCCAGATCACGCAGTGATTTCACCGTGTGTACATGAACTGTGTGCACGTATATGTTCAACATGGAAGGTAGTGTTGGTATGTATGTTTCTGATGACAAGGGTTTGTTTTCTGACTCTGTTGGATTACTTGGTGTCACAGATGGCTCTGTTGATGGTCTAAAATTGTCGTTGAAGTTCTACTCAGTTGCACCGTCTGTAGATCCGTACACACACATTTCGTTGCGGCTGGTGATTTAATCACATCATGTAGATGCTGCGTCTATTTCCTCTTTCAATACCCTTCTTGTCCCTTTTCTCCACATTTTTACTTTCTGCCATGCTTGGGTAAAGCCACCCTTTTAAAAGTAGCTGGGCATCGTAAGTTTGCGATCCTTAACAACAAGACAAGCATTTGTTAGCACTTGCATACGTGTAAAATAACAGTAATTAAAATTACTTTAAAAACGTGTAATATTACATAAAATGAGCCATAGACTTCAATATAGATAAAGTACAATCTAAAATACACAAAATCCTTGCAGCCAGAATTCATTTCAGTGCATTTTGAAACACAAAGGACGCTTCTGATGACAAACAGATTAGTGAGACTTGCGATGAAACTTCCCCGTTGAGTTAGTTAGGTGCTGGGTCACAGACGAGCGTTGCCAGATGCCAGACTTTTATTGTGTTGAGTAAATGTCGACATTGTCATATGCTGGTGTTGATTCAGGAATGGCCAGTTCTCGCTGACGGATTTTTTTGATTAGTGATTGCATGTAATTTTGTGCATTGCAGATAAAACATTTCGAGACTACGTGGGGCCAGAGGTTGGTATCTTTGACCGTGAAACTCTTTCTATTTGTTTAAGTTATTTATTTCGTCTGTCGTCTGTCTTTTGTGCATTTGGTTGAAAATTTAATATATACATGCACCCGTACATGGTCACACTGATTTTATTTTTCATGTAAAAGTAGCTTAGCAAGATACACCAGTAGATAGAAAATTACCAATTCTGGCTCACTTCTGATTCCTGCACTTGTAATTTTATATCTACTTTCACCATTAATCCAGAATGGTAACTGATGAAAACTTTTGTGTGTCTGCATGTCTCTCCAGACACTTTTGAGAGGAATTGTTGATCGACTTCCTTTCTTCATTCACTACCTGACTGCAGAGTGAATGGATGTTTCTCCATTTACATAAGTTGTGCAGTGCGTTGCAGTATGTTTAATCGTGTACAGCGGTGGTATACTCCGTTGTTTTCTGTGCTGTTAATTTCCATCGTGATGTCGATGAATTTGAGCAATAGAATGATGTGACATTCCTGTGTTCTTGCACTTGTACTGTCTAGTATAATGTTTGATCTTATTGTCTCACTGCTGTCATTCACCGGTCTTCCAAGTATAACTTTCGCAACTAGCCAAGTATAAAAGTCCAGTAGATGATGATGAGATTGCAGCATATGGGCCATCTCCGAGGAGCTAGTGATTGGCAGGTGTTTTTTTGTAATCAAGTTGTGACTTGTTACGTACAGACGTGTAACAAGTTACGGCTTGATTACGTGAAATATCTGATCTGCCAACAACGTGTTGTTGTTACTGCTGTTTAGGGACGACGACATCAAAGTTGACGGTCTCAGTTCATCTGTGGCTACGGCGGATGTGGTCGCCGACTCCTCGGTCATTGTACCGAGCTTTGACATCGACGACGACACTCCGGTGACGTTCCGAACTCGACCGACGCGAACGAAACTGGTGTCAACGATGCTACGCCAGCGATCAGTTTCACAACACATCGCGAATGCACGAGTTCCAATCCACACGACGCCGACCGCATCTCGGCATGCTTCCGCGGCTATCCTCGAACCGTCGGTCAGCGAGAAATTGGTGACTGCATCTTCAGCTCATCAGAGCAGTCCTGTAGCACCGCGACTGCCCGATCAGTCATTTGCCGATACTAAAACATCGGAAGAAACTACGGCACTTTTGTCGTCTCCGCATCTCGAGAAACCTGTGATAAGTCGACGGAATCGCTCTGGTGTCACGAGAACAGATGCCGTCGAATCGCCATCACCGTCGCTTGTGGGTAAGCTTCCTGTGAAGGCGGAAGATCTTCTGCCAGTGAAAATTGAGCCGCAAACCACCACACCCTTGCCTACAGCCGTGCCACATTTGGTGAAGAATTCTACGGAAGCTGCACTGCCGCAGTTGTCACCAGTGAAAGTGGTCTCAACGGCAGCCTCGTTAGATTCGTCCGTAAAGTTTACTGAGCGCAAGATGCCAGAAACTGTGACATCACAAATTTCACCGATCGCAAGAAAAAACCAGACGCTGCTGGAACACCTGAAGCGTCCGCCGTCGTTTCCTGGTGTGCCGTCGGACACTGTTGATGTGAAGAAGCTACGGACGTCGCCACCACACGAGAGTAAGTCGCCGACAGTAACCGGACCTTTGCGGAGTTCGACTGCCGAAAGCAAGACTGCTCCGTCATTTGATAAGTCTTCTGCATCATCATCACTGGCAGTTACGCTGAATCCTCCGTCACGACAGCCTCTCTCAGTCAAAACTGATGCTTCAAATACTAGCAGCAGTCGCTTTACCAACGTCGGCAGTGACCGAGCCACGTCAGTAAAGTCCAGCGTCATTTCACCACGATTTGTAAGTTACTCATTTGCTGCTTGCTTACTTCGTTTGAGTAGCATAATGTTGTATGGCACCCTTGTAGTGACTTTTTTTAGACATGTTACGGCGCCCAATAAATTGTAATTATTAATATTCCCCTCTTCCTCCAGTAGACTGCATTTGGCTGTTATTTGTCTGGATATTTAAAGATGATCACAAGTGTTTTATGCCATGCCATGTAGTACTCACATTGTGAGCAGTTCTTACAGATGACTGTTTAGCTATAGGTTTCATTTTCTGTATTACTGTTCCGCCGAGGTTAAGTATTTGTATTTTTGGGTGTTAGCTTATCCCGTCATTATGTTATGGATTATTTTGTGTTGGTTGTGCATTACTGGCAAAAGGTCATGTCAGTGACTTATTTTGCCGTCGGTTTAAAAAAATAAGGTTTAGTTCCGATTGTTTGTCATCGTTTGTTCTTTCCACAACACCCACGCTGTAACCACTTTACATTTACCTCAGTTAGACAGAATTCTGAAGCTGTCACCTAAAATAACTGGAGGTGATTTCCTGAATGTAGTTTGTTAAGTAAAATGCACATCACTCAAGTGATCAACTGAACTGGTCTGGACAGTGTCTGCTATCTAGCTCAGTTCCGATGAGATTAGATCAGTTAGCGTTGTGTGAACGTGGCTTAAGGTTTGTTGTACAACAGACATTTAGGTCCGGTTTTTCTACAGCAAATTAATCTCCCGTTAATTTAATATGGCATTAAATCCGGCAGATAATGATCAATTTACTCAGATGTCTGAGTAAATTGATCATTATCTGCCGGATTTAATGCCGGATTAAATTAACGGGAGATTAATTTGCTGTGGAAAAACCGGACCTTAGACATCGTGTCAATGTCATCGGTGAGAACTGATTGTGTCTGGTGTGTGATCAGGTGGGTGGAGTAACCACGCGGCATGCGGCTCCCGTCTCGCAGACACGGACCCTGGAGCAGATAAAGGCACGGAACCAGGCACGGCGCGCCGCACGGCAGCAGCTTGCCAACAGCAGCAACGCTGGCCCGTTGATATCTCCTGTACATACCGCCCCGTCCAACTCCATCGCTACTGCTGGCACGTCCGTTACCCAACATCCCGCGGTCACAAACAAGTCTTCGCAGGACAGCATCAGTCGGAGTGCCGATCATGGCCGATCACAGCATTCAGCTGCAGCCAGTACAGTCACAACTACACCACTGCCTGTCAAGTCGCAGTCGGAGAAGTCAAAACTAACCCCGGCGTTGTCACGAGCGTCGGAGAAGAACCTGGGAGTCGTAGACTCGGGCATTCAACCTGTTAAGAAGACGATGGATGCATCAGTTACGGCTCCAACGACGACCACGGCTTCAGCTACGACCAGCAGTGTTCAGCGATCGACCGTGCCATCGCACGCTCCGTTGTCACTTAAGTTCAAGCGAGTGGCGTCACCCAGTGGCCAGCTGTCGTACCGACTCCTCAGCGGCGTGAACGGCACCACCGAGTCTAAACCCGCGTCCGATCCGGTCGTTAGCAAGAACACAAGTCCGGTTACGACCGCATCGGTCACGTCCACAGCTGTGCCACCGAGTGTCTCGGCCGCATCCCCGACCTCGTCCGAGATGTCTGCTACGATTCCGACGTGTGGACGTTCGCTGGACCACCATCCGGCGACCTGTCGATCGTCGTCCGTTCTCGGTCGGTACTCGACGACAAACACGGCATCGACGCGCAGTACGCTATCGACAATGGCGAGTCTCGTCAGTTCTCTCAACAACTGGCTCTCCTCCTCCTCGGCCTACTCTGCCGGACCCATTTATCCCGTCAACCACTACGCCAGTTCCGGCTCGCAGCCACCCAGCCGACAGGCAGTTCGGACCCCCGCCAGTGGGGACAGTATGGCCCCGGTGGGGGCCGGTTACCCAGGCGTGAGCGGCAGTTTTATCGGGATGCAGCTGAGTGCGGATGATGATGACGATGATGACGAGGAGAGTGAGGGATGCGCGTGTAATCTCAAGGCGATGGTCGCGTGTCAGAAATGTGGCGCGTTCTGTCACGACGACTGCATAGGACCCAGCAAGCTTTGCGTCACGTGCCTCGTTGCCACGTGAATATTTAGGTGTTATTTCTCGTTTTGTCGTATTTCGTTATGTTATGCAATGAGTGCTGGAAATGGACGAGTGTGATGGCAACAACAAAAAGCTCAGTATCGTTCTACACTGATCCGCTGGGTTTACTGTGGTCCTCAGTTACTGTTATTATCATTCTGTGCATGAATTACGAAATAAAGTAAGTGAAGAATTGCAGAAACAAGACTAATTGTAGATAGCAGACTTCAGCTAGGTTTTACTTTTAATCTGGTGATTGAAATATTTAAATGTCGTAGCACATGAGTTTTGTTATTATAATTTGACAGTTATTTTGATTTTTTGCTGTTTTAGATCTGTGACTCTGTCGCTGTTATGGGTGGTGACTGGTTGTAAACTGGCAAGTTTTTACCAATATTATTAGATTACATTGATCTGTAATAGCATAAGCACAAGCAGGACGAGTTCTGTGCCTGTCGGTCTTTTTGTTTTTATTGAACATGTATTCTGTAGTTTGGGATGGTGTATGGGACACCAGGGTATCGTGTATTAGATGGGCACACTGGGGCCACCTGGCTAATATGGTTGAACAATTGTACGTGGTGGAGTATCCTGTTTCCAAATTACTTTGGGCAGTCTTGTCGTTATAGGTGTTATGGACCCCTCTCCTCTGATAGACAATATCTGAGCTATAGTGTTTGTCTGGAGGTAAGAGGGGAGATTATCAGAACTGTTCTGTGTTGTATTGTATACAACAGTTGTGCACAATCATAATCACACTTAGATGAGCAGTTCTTACAGTTCTCTGGACTGGGTTTTGTCACACTGGGTCCATTTCACTGTGCATAGCCTAGATTTATTTGTGTTTGTGTGTATTTTGTGTTTTTTTTCACACTGCATATATGTTGTGTTATTGTCTGCATGCGGGGTGGACCTAGTGGGATTGAAGCCTGGTCCTTAGGACTTCTCTTCCTTCAGTGCTTTGACACTGTTGGTTGGGTCTTTTGACCCATAAAACACGTCCCCGATATGACCTATAATGTGTTTGGTGGGACGTTAAACCTTGCTCAACCCTCAACCCTATAGGTGTTATGCAGCAGTTTTTTTCACAAAATTGATGAAAAGTAGTTTCAGTACCAATATGGTATTAATGGACAGTGGTAATGCAATAAAGTACTGCACGATATGTGCATGTGTTAGCGGTTCGGAACATTTGCAGTGTGCCTATTGCATAACAGCCTGTTAACAGGACTGTGTAAGTTTAAAGATTGAAATGTGACGTAGTGTTGTGAAAATATGCTTCTAGGTCATTATCTGCATTAGTTCATGACAGCTGTACTCATCTGTGACCATCTAGCTATTGCCAAGACTGCACTGGCATATTAAGGAACTAAGCAAGTGAAACCAACCGCCGAAAATTCAGTGTTGTACTTCACTCATTCTTCTGCTGGAAATGACTTTTGAATATGAATTTAACAAACTTTCTGTTTACAAATTATTCAGAAATTTTCAACAGGTTATTACTGTGTCATGGAGGATAGATGACCAAGGCAGCTTTTCGTCTGAGTAATAACAAGAGGGCCTAGCCCAGCAGAAGAATGAGTGGAGTACAACACTGAATTTTCGGCGGTTGGTTTCACTTGCTTAGTTCCTTAATATGCCAGTGCAACTTTATTAGCTGCTGCATGCAGAATGCGTCATGTGGTTTTACTAGATTATGGAAATTCATGAATGCCACGCTACTGAAGTGCGCTCTGAACTACAGTAGCTGTGTTTTTACGGAATTGCCGTTAAGAAAATGTTGCCGTGTTATGTCGTTTGTGAGTTAGGAATTTCAGAATGAGAACTCGTCCCATTTAGCAGCTCTGACATACTGTTAGTTTGCGTAGTGTTCGGTATTTATTTTGTTCATTGTGTTTTGAACCTTCGTCAATTTTCTCTGTACAATCACCACTGCTTACTGAAATCCATTTTTGCTGCAAATAGACAGAATAAAAATTTTTGTCACCTGTCATACAGCAGAGTTGAAATACTTGTGCACCAGTGTAATTTGAATGGAGCACATAAACTATTATTTTTAATTCTACACTTTCCTCTGCAGTCTTTACTTTAAAATATTGCAAGTCAGTAACAGGAAATCCACAAAAATTCATTGTCATTATGATAAACAAAAACAATTAAGACACAAAAATATAATGAAAATAGACCAATGTCAACCAGACAGTTGTTTTTTGCACCATGTTCAGAAAGGCGATTGTAAACAACTTGTAAGTAAGGTCCAGTTTTTCCACAGCAAATTAATCTCCCATTAATTTAATGCTGCATTAAATCCAGCAGATAATGATAAATTTACTCAGATGTAGTTTTTCCACCGGCAGTTCGTCAATTAAATCGTCCAAATTAAATTAATGGGAGATTAATTTGCTGTGGAAAAACTGGACCTAAGCCTTTTTAGTGTGTAAATAAAGAAAATTGACTGTGCTGCATGCAGGCAGACAAAGATCTAATGGTTCCACTGTCTGTTTACTAACATTTGGGTTTGTCCAATGATCCACATACTCATGCATGTACATAATACAATATAATTCTTGGGTTGTACAGTAAATTGTACAGTTTGCTTGTTGTGAAATTTCAAGATCTATTTATTTTGTGTTTGAGGTATGCATTAAATTATGGTATGCATTTATGCATAAATAAAGATTAATAACTGTGGTTACAGTTCTGATGTTCTGTTCACAGTAGATTGACATATTGACCACATTTGCTCTTGCTGAAAATTTGATATAGTCAACAATTGACTGGGACAATGTCAAGAATTTGGAAAGACTGGCACACACCATCACGGAAGCAGCATGGATCAGATAAACTCCATATCAGGAATTGAGACAAGGTGAGTTACCTACTGAGCCATGTATGGGAGAAGCGGTTGTTGTGCTCGGGTCTTGGTCTCGAGGTACCTCAAGGAAACTTTTGGGTGGTGGTCTTGAATGTGAATTGTGAATCAACTTGAACCGACCAGCTGTTACTGATGCATCTCGTTAGTCATCAGGTGTCTTGAACTGTCTTAGACTCAAAACCGAAACATGACCATCAAGAGCGACACCAAGACAGTGAAAAATACTGTCAAGACCAGCGCAATGTCTTGAGACTCCCATCATTGTGTATTAATAAAAAAGAAGATATCGAATATTTATAGTGTGCTTAAAAGCTGATGTAATTATACCAGGTTTTCATAGTGTCGCTCTCTCTCTCTAAATTCACTGTTCACGAACCTATCTGTTACTTCGACACCATACGTCTCATCTGCCTAAGAATTCTGATTGACCTGAGGCCGCTGTTCAAGAAAATGCTGACAAATTGGAAACGAAGTATCTGAAACACTTAGCATAATATGTCGTTAACATATGACCTGAGTGACAGATGCGACTCACTGAGTCACTGCATCAAACTTTAATAAAAACATCATAATGATTTACCAAAAAAACCTATAATTATAATTTAATCCATTTACAGTGATACAACATAAGTATGTACATATACAATGCATGCATTTAGTCACATTCAAATAAGTTCTTTCCAGGAATGGAACTTCTGTTGTCAAGCAAGTTAAACAACTAAGATAGGCAATGCCAACTAACAATGTACCACCGAGTATTGAAAAAGAATACTGTTACATAAATGAACAGCAACAGATGCAATCAGAGTTGTTTAAATCGCAATTATCATAAACACATATCATACAAGACGACTAATGACAAATCGTGATAATAAAAACACTGGTCTAGCACTGTGGGATCAAACAATCAAATGCACATTAAATTACATAAAATTTCCACTAGGTGCCAACAGCTAAAACACCGAAGGCAGATTTCCTAGTAATCTCGTATGACAGCAACAGTACATCAACTGCGCTACACAGTTCTGTACACAGTGTATTTGCTTATTCACATCAACTAAAATTAATAACAAACTTTACACTATTTGTATGTTATACAACTGTCTCGAGTGGTATAAGTGAGTGTTAACGAATTTATACCACGACAGACAGTTGTATAACACACTTATTCCACTGTCGCACGAGTCGCCAGCGGTAGGCCTACGAATTTC
>Ga0209782_1000788_pt1 | contig 14910 bp, 11 predicted proteins | sample WorMetmaBAHAMAS1_FD_187390 | JGI IMG/M metagenome (GOLD analysis project Ga0209782, IMG submission 187390) | Marine gutless worms symbiont microbial communities from Max Planck institute for Marine Microbiology, Germany - Inanidrilus... | ecosystem: Host-associated > Annelida > Digestive system...
ACACTAGAAATTCTTACATAATATTCATTAATATAAGATTGTGAACTAAATTCAATGAAAATTTCTAAACTTAAAACTTAATGAATTTTATTTTCTGCAATTTTTTTTAGTGAAAGCTATCCCATTCAGTGACATCATAAAAAGACAACTCACAGTTAATACATCAACAGTGCTATAATCTAGTCAAATTATAGAATAATTTTCAGTCAATATTACCTGAACAAGCTCTAACAATTAATCAGTTAAATTTTTTAATGATTAATGACTTAGTGATTGGTTTAAAAGCCATCCATACTAATACTCATTGCTTTGTTCCAGTACTTAAGCCCAAGCTAGTTATGTAATCAAGAAACGTAAGAAATACTTTCTTACACACAGTATACAGTTTACTGCTCTGCTGTGTGCTGAACAGATCCAAGAAATCGGACCGATCATTTGACGTGGTGATTGGGCATATTGAAGACATCATTATTGGCAAGTGAATTAGCAGAGTTTACGTACTGTAACCAGCATATACGTTTGATACTTAATAAGTCTGGAGATAGTAACACATACAAGTTGTGGGTGGGTACATCAAGCACAAATATTAATTTTTTTTTTATTATCAGGACTTGTTTGGAAAAGCATTTAGATTAAGACATATTATAGTTGTAAGTATCCACAGATCACAGGACAAAACAAGATACTTGAATATTACATGATTTTAATAATTAATTTAGACTTAAATATGTATTTAAAGTTATAAATTAAGCGCTCATTTAGCAACGATCAGATATATTTCTGTAATGTTCATGATGTTACGTACAAAATACACACATACATGTGCATTCTTGCTTCTGCTCTTTACACTGTTAACATTACTGGCATTAGACTTTGGAGCACTGGCAGTGAGCAATTAACACCTGTTTCTTTAATAGTTTGGCAGTAGATGAACAAGAATATGATTGAGGTCAGTGGGTGACTTTCCATTGTTGAGGTCAGTTCTTTCTCTTTTGTTCAAATTATTCTGTGCTTCACAGATGGGTGATAGGAATAGTATGCAGTCTGTAAATATCCCTGTTCTGGGACAGATGCAGGAAGTGGAAAAATGGGGAAGCTGGCTAAAGCCTAAATTGTAAAGGAGCAGTTTTTTGTTTACGACTTACTAACAGCAGATGTTACGAGGAAGTCGGGCATGTGTTACAAGGATACTATGATAATGTTAGCGACTGAGATCATCTGGACATGTCAAGATGGTCTGGCGTGTCGCTAACATGTACACAATATCGTACAAGTCGTGCTTGTTGAATTTTGTGAATGACATGATAAACAGGCAGCACTGTTGCAGCACACCGCCAGTCACGAGGAAGTCACTAACATCCTTGTAGCATGTTATGACGATGTTACTGACTTGTCAAGCCTGTCACTACCATGTTACGAGGAAGTTAACAAGTTACGGACTTACTGCGAGAAAGTTACGAGGAAACTGCTTCCGTGCAGTTTAGACTTTACCACACATTCACCTGCATAACGGCCATTAAAAAATATGATGACAGTGTTGATGTTGTTTGGCCGACTGACTGCACACACTGCCTGTGGAATGACACACTGTTTGTTAGTGGAGTGTTGAATATTTACTACTCACTGATTAATCTGTTGCTTACAGATGATAAATTTCAACAGCTCCAGCAGATGTTTCTGGATAGACATTATGCAGTCTTCGAAGAAGCTGAAGAGAACAAGCTAATATATACCGACATACACAAGGAATATGTAATAATCTTAACTGATTTTCAGTCCACAGTTTCTTTTGACATGACTAGAAAGTATGTGTGTGTTCTTTACCACATATTTGGTGACAAATAGTTGAGTATGGCGAAGGATAGTTATTTCGTTCTGCTAACTTGAAAGCAGCATAATAATACCTTCGTAGTAATAGAAAAGAACTGTTAATTTAGCATAGTTATAATACTGTTCGTCAGTAATTATATTAATAACGTTACTCTTCTGTTGAGCCCAGCCAGTACTGAGATAACAGGTATACTAACTTCATATATAACCAGCCACATGGGCCAACTCAGTAGGACGAGAAACGAGTACCAACCAAGCAGTCAATCCTGTGTGTGCGGTAAGATATGTATCCGTAATTCTGCCATCACACTGGCCATGTGTTACTGAGTGGTATATGCACCCGCAGGCTCAGTAGCCCGATGAAGGAAACCCTACTTACACTCCTGTAAGGAGATGCCACGTTTTGGCATTAAATTAGTATGTTAATGTGCACTCACTAGCTAACTCCATTAGTTTATCATACTTGCCATATGTAAACATTATTACGAATATGAATGGCAGCTAAGCAGTTTGTCATGAAAGAGACAACTCAACAGTCTCTGCCTGGATTGCTTTGTCGCAAGCATTTCTGTGAACTCTATGCTTGTTTCCACAGGTAGAAACTGTGGAGCAGTTTTTGGAAGTACAACTACGTCAACGAATGCCATCTTTCAACATGACAGAGTTTCAGAAACAGCTAATGTTAGTTTTCGATACTGTTGTTCGGTCACTAGATTGTTGCAGTATTTTAATATAGTGTGTTCATCTTTTTGTATAAATCCTTTTTGTGTTTAGGAAAAAACGTGAGTACCACCAGTGTCTCGGTTCAACAGTTAGTCAATAACCACAACAGTGGAAATAACTGAGAAACCTCAGTCAGCAGACTTACATTATTTGGTATTTGCACTTACCTCAGAGTTTTATAGGCATAAACCTTTGTATATTTCATAATGCCTGTGTGTCATGCAGAGCAAGGAGAAAACATCTTGAGGGCGAAGTGTTCGAGATGCTGCTAACGTTTACCGATTTCCTGGCATTCAAAGAGCTGGTTCTCGATTACAAAGCAGTAAGCAATTTAACAACACATGTAACGTGATAGTATCGTAGTAACAAATGTTAATGTAAAATAAAGAAGGCTGCTGTTCTAAAAGTTGTAATTATTATTACTCACAACTTTGCTGCAGTTGTACAAAGTGAATACTCGGCAGTACTGTAAGTTAAGTCGTTGATTATTGATTAAATGGATAATGTTGGTGGATATACAGGAAAAAGAAGGGCGTGGTTGCAGCCTGGGAGACAGTATGATAGTGTGCCAACCTCTGTCGGTTCAGACCAGCACTGCTGACAGCAAGCATGAACAACCGGCCGAATCAGGTCAGGGCATTGCCGACGACAAACCGGAACCGATGCGAATCTCATTGGACTTTACTAACAGTGACAACGGAGATGACAAGATGTCAACAGAGGAAGAACTGACTAGCAACTTGGACTCGCTCGCAATAACTGGCAGTGGACAAGCAGCCACGTCCAGCCAATTATGACTACCACGCCGTCTGTCTTGTGCAGCATTTTACTAGTGCAGTTTAACTGTTTAGTGAATTTCATTTTCTTCCAGTTTCGTTGCATAAGGCCCCTTTCCCACTGGAAATTTATTTTTAAATTTATGTAGTCACTTTCGCAAGAAAAATTTCTAGCACGAAAGGTCAGCTTTCGAAATAAATAAATTTCGAAATTCTATTTCGCAATTTACAACGTTCTATTTTGTGAAATTTTTGTGAGATTTGCTGCTATGTTCATGGTTTATTCTTTCCTTAATTATCCTGATCAGAATGTGACACTATGCAGCAAGTATATGTAACTTGGCTGTTTTTTGACATTGTCATATTATGCAATTATTTAATATGTGTATACTGCTAATGTAGATTTAGGCAATTTATGTTCATTCTTTTATCTGGTTACATTGCATAATATTGTTTCATTTCTTAGAGACTGCTTAAAGTGTGACATGGCCAGCGGTTTTCAAGAGCAATGTAGTAATGTAGCAACAAAAAGCCGACGAGTAAAGAAAGCTGCATTGGTCACATCACTACCACTACTTATAGCCGACTGTCAGGATGTAACCGCAAGTTCACTGCAGCCACCAAAAAAGACCTACTATCACTACTACCACTTCCACTAAGGTCGGGTTGCACCATTCATACTTGAAATGAATGGAGATTAAGGACTACTTAAATTAAGTATGGATGGTGCAACCCGACCTTAATGGCTGTTTTTCCGTGTTAACATGACTCAGCTGTTTCCTCTACGATCCTCCCACTCCAAATGTCCACTAAATGAAACTTGGGTATAGTCGAGTGGATTTTTTACTGACTGGATATGTTTCCTGTCGTCCAATGGCATCAGTGTCCAAGCACTGAAGCCCAACCAATGCCCTGGACTCGACCTATCTTCATCCAGCACTGGACTCTTGACAAAGTGTTGTGCTGCCTTTACATCAGCTCTCCGAGTCCAGTACTGGCCCAAACCAGAACAACTTTCGTGGACAAACTTTTCAAATGGCACATGCCATTCATACTGCTAATCAGTGGTGTCAGAGCAGTGAAGGAAACTTGCAATCACTAATGCCGATCCACAGAACATTGCCCAATATACATACCCACCCATTCTCAAGCCAAAAACTTACTCTTGGTGTTGCACTATATACAGCGGTCCACTGACAGCAGTACCCACGGTGATTATGTCACTTATAATGAGTACACATTTTAGGATCAGTAACAACAATACAATGATACAGATATGTGCCAGTGGTAAAGTGACAAACTTAACAATGGCAGCCACAAAAGTTGGTTATGCTCTATATAAAAACACAGCTCTCACATAATTACAAGTGACCTGGAAATATGGCAATAATAAGGACCATTGTAACTCACTAGGACTATTCATCACTATAAACCATCACCACGCAGACGTTCTTTCTCTACATGTGAGCTATCACAATCCTGATGTGTCCGTTTTTTACTTGTTTTGCCATCTGATGCTAGTGACGACGCCACAACATTGCTGACGTTTCCATCAGGACAGTGTTGAAATGCAAATACCAGATAGACCGCTGCAAACATACACGATTTCAGTTTATGCGGAACTGCCTTATTCCAGGTTCCCACTCGACAACAAAATTCCCCTGACTAACAAATTTGATATTCCCTCATCATAAATGACAAAATTCTTCTCCATTTCAGTGACTCCAATCCATCACCATATAGGAAAACATTTTACATATGATGTCCACATTTGTTACGATCAATTTCAACCGTTGAAATACAGCAACAGTACAGCGATATCCTTGTTTTTACACACAGGCAATCGAATGTCCGAATATTTTCCACTTCTGAAGTGAAATGCCCTAACCTTCAAATTCCCTCACTTTCCAGGTTAGTTTGAACTTTGACCTATCCTGGAGTTACTGTAGACTGGACTGTGATCCGACAACAGAACCTCTCAAAACAAATCGGCGCAGGATTATTTCAGACAACACTCAACCAACAGTGTCAGTGACCTGAATGGAATTCAAAACACTGATGCCACATGGGAAAAACCACATATTGGTTCTAACTTCCGAGGATATGGGATATCATTCCCTTTACAGCAACAACGATGCTAAGATAAGTATACCCGATAAGACCACTGCAAGCAAATAACACGAAGTGCTTATGTTTATTCCCATTCTAAGGTTGACACGAGGGATTGTTACAGTGCAAAAACTTTAAAATGACATCCTTATTTTAATCTACACTTAAAATGTAAATTTACAAAATACAGTTTCTCTCAGTGGCAAGACGGTGAAGTATCAATGGTACCAAAATGTTAATATTGCAAAACAATATATTATTAAAGTTATATGAATAAATACTTACTGGCAGCCTCCCATTCTGGCTGAGACAGAGTGCCCTGTGATAAAAACAACAATAAGACAGAATGTAAAGCATCTTACTACACTACACAACATGATACACAAGTAAATGCAATTTGCTCGTGTTCTAGTTAGAGGATTCTTAATCACTACTGCTGTAATAATATCACTGCCAACAATATGGTGTAGGCTACATCTTAATGACACAAGAATCAGATGAATAACTGAAGATCAAAGTACACTAAATGAAAAAAATATGGGTACTGGCAGTGTTATTCTAGAACAGTTTTGGTATTGGTACTGGAACTGCAAATGTGGATAAAAATGAGACGGAAAACGGTCGTCAAAAAAGCATTTACAGTCTGGAAAAACACTACATTATATTAAAAAAACTATAGTGGCTTAAGTAAGTGGTGATAGTTCCACAGGATAATGTCCACGTTTGATTGTTGAAATAAATGAAATTTCAGTTTCCGGCAAAATATTGTCAGAGATGAGGCAGCATGAATAAAAAGAGTCTACAACTCCATAAATGCAATCTAGAGGAAAAGCAGCTTTCAACAGAATGTTTCCTATTCATTGCTTCTTTTTTCTCAGATCAAGATCAACTGATTTTTTTCATCCAAATTTTAGAACTGCTGTCTTAATCTCTTGAATACATGTTAATCCTTTCAACATCATAACCACAGTTTAGTCACAGCTACATATCATCATTATGACAACACAGCGACGGTGGCTTGAGGGGCCGGCTCACCAGTTTCAGCTGTCTGTGGCCTCTGCTGTCCACTTCCAAGTCACGTTCTCGTATCTCGTCAAAGCACTGCTTGATGTGTCTGTATGCGTCGGCATCAGAGCTCAGCAGTTCAACATCCTCATCCGGTGGATAAGGCTTCAAACATCCACCAGAACATAACTGATTGGCTCATATCGTAATTTTCACATTCCACTGCTTTCACACAGCTACTGCCATGTCTCTAAAGCTACTACGAGTTTCTCTTAATTCTCTCCGGCGGCCCGACACTGCTGGCTAGGTCGAAGCAAACGCATCTGGCCCGTAAAAACCTACTACAATTATCACCAACGATTTTCCTTCCAAATCAGCACGGCAAGAAAAATCACCGGGAACACCAGCTAAGCCAGGTTCACCACTGAACAGTGTTATTACTTTATTTACCAGTGTTGCAAATTTTTAATATTAATCATTTTAATGAAACAGCCATTGAAAATGATGCACACGCGACTTCACTTTATCTGACGAATGAATACCTTTCAGCATTCATGCCTTTTTGTTTCTATTAGTTTCATACATTTTAGGCTACAACAATCAAGATCCACCAAATGGCAACTGCTGCAAACAAATGTATTACAAGCCGCATGTGCTTCCTGTCACAGGCAGTAGAGGTCTACATGGGATGGGAGGCCCAGGCCTACTATTTCATTGATCACAAAGAGCAAGGCCCGGCCCAAGGTTTGACTGACCGGGCTTCAGCCTGCGAAAAAAAACAGTATGTGCTAATTTACGCTATTAGTTTAAAGGAATATGACCTTGACTGCTAGTAATAAACCATTGTTTAGAGTACCACGCATTCTACATTACATTCTGTAATTAATGCACTATGCTATGTCTGACACTTTTATGCATATTGCATACGCCCCTAATAATAGGTAACAGAACTGCGGGACAGGCTGGGGACTCATCTAAGGCCACCCTAAAACAGGCTCGGCTTTATGATTTTTACAGCAACTGAGCCGGGCAGGGCATAAGGATTTTGGCCCGTGCAAAGGTCTAACTGCCAGCACTGTCACTGAACTGGTGGACAGATATTATTGTTACTGTCTTTAGCAGCAAACAACAGTTCACAATTTTACCTCCAATCCCTGCATACGGCCAATCAAGCCACGGTTCTCACTGTTGTGTATTTTCTGCTGGAAATAGTCGGCAAACGGAGCTTTGAACAACAACTTCATATTGTACTTCTCAGCCATTCTGTACACACACAATGTATATCTGCTAGTTACAGGCCACATGCACTGGCATATTTGTGCTTGCAAGATCACATACAAATACTGCATCTCCGGAAGATCTGCATTCAACCGCCATCCCCAAAGGACAGTTTCGGTGTGGCTTAAAAACCAACCTCTTCCAGCAGACCTTGAAAACTTTGTGTTTAAAAGTATATCAAACCGAACTGAACTTTCAGAAACCAAAATTTACACTTCTATCTCTCCCAAATCCCTGATCCAATTGTGATACTGTTTTAGATATATCAATATGATAAGTCGACCAAGGAAGTATATGCAAAATTTCGATCAAACTGATTCAGCTGGTATGGTGTTGTGTATTTCCAAGTAGATTTTTTCTATTGTACATTTATACATTCCTGAACAACTAGGAAATACAGTGTTAAGGACAGTTCCTGATAACGTTGCAAAAATGACCAGATACTTGCTCAAGAATGTTAAATACAATAACAACTCAATTAACAAACTTCATGAAAAGTAACGACTAATTAATGACTAGAATTTAGCACAAAGTCATTGTTTTTTGTTATTATTTCTTTTTAACTTTATTCAGACAGAAACAGATACATACTTTTCCAGCAGTGGAAAGTGAACAATAAACTCGGGGCAGTCAACAACTCCCTCCAGTTTGAAATGATACTTGGCTCCAAACAGCGGAATATGTTGCTTGTCTTCAGTATCAAACGAGATTTCATAGACCTCGTTGCCGAACGACATTCCGTCTGCCGCACGTAACCTTTTGCTGTATCACAGACCGACAATGAACACCATTCACACCTCTTTTTTTTAGCTTTTTCCATTATATTATACTGTTTCTGGCACCGTGTAATAGATTAACCTGACTTCAATCTAACCCAGCTTTTGAAAACACTATGAACATTTAGTATCGTACTGCACTGTATTGTACTGCCAGTACTCTAACCGCTGCAGTACAATTTCACTCCAAAAGTTAGTCAGGTAAATTATTATGTTTTAACACTGTATTTTATCAACTTCAACTGCATTTGTGCATCCTGTGTCACCGCAATGCACAATGATAAACAACAATCACACAAACATATACACTTCTACAGCTTGGGTTAATTACTTGGTTCTGAACTTCTTTCTACAGACCCAACAGGTTGTAACTCGAAAGCATTTGGAAACAAAACACAGTCCACCAGACTAGGACAAAATGTTGCAGAGAATCCTACAGTCAGCTGGTCAGAAACTAAGCACATTAACTATGACTTTCAGTTCTATTTAACTGTCCTAGTTTTTCACGGTTACCCCAGACCACGTCTCACAAAAGCAAACCTTCAAAATTTGGGAAACATCTTTCTTACAACGTTAATGGCCTTCCAACTATCCAACCATCAATGTGAAAGCAATGATGGTCCAACGCCGATTATTCCATTCAAATAACTCATTTAAAATCCAGTTACACGCCACTGCATGTTGCAAATCAAACAGATGCAAGCCACACAGTCTAAAGTTATCATAATAAGTATTTCACCAGTTTCACAGAAAAATCAGCAACCACTTCAGATTAGAATTTCTAGTGTCATGCCATTACATACAAATTTATATAGTGCCAAAATTGTAAAAACGAATCTGAGGCGCTGCACATTGTAACTGATAAGCATTGGGTCTGACAATAAATGTAAACAGAAACAACTACAGCTTACAGATAAAGACTATCTTTCTCTCGCAGTGTTAATGAAATGTTTAGCAGTATTTAACACTGCAAATCAATTACGCCGCAACTGGAGGATCATTTAGCATTGCAGTAATTACACAGATCACGATTAAATGCGGCACATAGTATTCACTTACACCAGTTCGCAGGCGTTCGGTATGGTTCCAACGAAGTAGCCGCCAGGCTTGAGACACTCACAGGCATTCTGCAGCATCGTCTCGGCCTGTGCTAAACTCTCGAAGCTATAGTGAAATGAAAACTGGCAACTGACGAGATCAAACTGAATGCCTCCATCTTTATACAGCTCTTTAAGCCGTTGCTAAACAAACAACACAAAATCTGCAGCCGTGAACTCTGGCTTCAACAATAAGTGTGCAGTGTATCGATAGCTTTAATATTTTCAACATAAAATGGCTTTTTGGTGACCATTTTTAAATTTCATCGTGATTACCTGGTACCATGCCACACGTCCCCTGGTCCCCAAAATTTTTATTCCAGAAAATGCAAAAATGCCAGTGTCAGGTAGCAACCACTGTCACGTAGTCCAAATGACTGACTCATTTTATCCCCCTGCGTGCAGTAAAAGGCAGAGCTGACCTATATACCATGGTTATTACAAGAGACTGCAACCCAACACTGTGTATCACAATGAATCTGCAACTGTCCACAATGGCAACATTCATCCTTGCACCTCACATACCACACAAAGACATATTACGAAGCAGCACATGCAAAAAAATAAAACAACACGTAACTGAAACGTTTGTTATACTGTAGCTGAAGTGATGGTACCTTGGAGCAGTCGGCAGTTATAAATTCAGCCTGGAAGGTCCGATGTGAGCCACGTTCACGCCTAGCTCTTTCAAGCATTTCCTTGTACCGCGCCTCACACTGCTCGACGGACGTTGCAGCAATATCTGACAACAACAAACTAGAAAACGTTAGCAGAACTAAGAACGTGAAACGATTTTTTGTTTTTCGATTCTTAAATTTTTTTATTGCTCTGATTTTTGATTTCAAAAAAAATCGACTGTCGTTCATTTTTTTTAAATGTATAATCGAATTTTTCTCTGTTGTTTGGTTGCGGTTTAACAACCTATTATTAAACTCATGATTGATTGACTGATTGATCGTTCTTGAAATTGCACTGTGTAATTTGTGCCATACATTTGCTTAAAGTGATAAATTCTGACGTTATGTACATGAATTTGCGATGTTGGGTGGGTGTGTATTATTAACATAGAACAATTGAGACAACATTTAAAAACTGCCTGTAACCCACATTACTTAAGTGAATGACATAAGACTAATTAGCAAAACACTCATAGTAATTAAGAAGGCCATGCAGCATCTACTAGCAGACTTTCCAGCACTACTAGCAAAAATGCAGTAAAACTAAAACACACGTCTTCTTTGACTCTTATCACTCTTCTTGCCAGGAAAGATGTTAGTAATACTTCGTTGTTAGTTCTATCTTTATATAATCGCCTAAGTGAAATCATTCATTCTCCCAGTAAAAAAATATTTAAAACATTTAAATCAGATAGTAATTTCATGTTTAAACTGAAAATCACAACTAGCAAGCAGCACTAACCGGCACAGACAAGGTAATCAATTTCTCCTTTCTTCCACTTGAGCAAATCACCGCCTTTCCCAGAACATAAATCCAACACACTAATAGGACCGCTGTGACTTCTCTTCTCTTTAACTTGCGTCAGAACGTCACCTGTCACAAAAATACATCTGTCACTCACAAACTGGCACAAAAAATGAGTTTTCATTTAACCATCAGTAGCACAATCTATTATAGCTTAGTCTTCAATCTGCTGACATGGACACGTACATTAAACCATCAACCAGAACAAAGTCTGGCAAGTGCGGCTTTGTTTTTGCGGGTCCTGATGTTTGGAATAGCCTGCCATCACATCTTCATTGTATAACTGATACTGTAGCTTTTAAAACTCAAAACTGAACTTTTTTGACAAGCGTTCACTTCTCTTTTAGGTAACTGCTAAACCTTCCAGACAATATCATATTTATACAACTTCTGTCATGTTCAAAGCAATAACATTATTAGTAGCAAATGTGCACTTGCTTTGCTGCAGAAAACACTGATCATACACTAGTTTAAATGTGACATTTAAGTGCAACAATCACACAATTTATTGTCACACATATTGGACACTTACAGCATTGCAAACCTGCACATAAATAACTGTACAAGTATAACAACATGGCAACTTTAGGGGGATATTCATTTTGCCAAATCCAGATTCAGTAAAATTTCAGTCTATTTGCAAATCTTAATCCGGATAAGCAAATCCAGATTCAGGTACACAAATAAAATTGACTTTTTGCTGTTATCTAAATCCACATTCACTACAAAACTGAATATAGATTCAGCAAATGGAATATTGCATGTGTTAGCAGAAAACACAGTTGAATATTACTGATGGCCATGCTCTTGATCCAGTTGTTGAAGTTGCGGAGGTAGAATATGCGACTCTTGGTGCGCTCGCTGAGACCGACTTCTTGGCGCTCATTGTAGTGCTTTGCAACAGTGCCTGTCAAATCCTGCAGGCACGACACGTTCACAGACATCATCTGTTAGAAATGCCAGTTTATCTGTGATTGTGTGTACTGCAGGCTGATGACAGACGGTTACTGAATGAGACCGCTAAAAGTAGCCACATTGCCACCCCTTACAGTAGCAGTGAATGGACTTACCTGCTATGAGTGTTAGCTGTCCAGTGCGCATTAGACACAATCCAATCATTCAGCTACTAGTTCACTACATCATCACTATAGTGATATATTCTCCCTATACGCTACATTGACATCATACCATTTCCGGTCTGTCTACATATCAAACACAACACAGGCCTGGCATAAAACAGTAGTATTATTTTCATAAGTGCAAAGGTGTGAATCTAATACATTAAACAAACCGCTTCTGTTGATTGAGTTCTGGTGGTTTCCATTGTCAGTGCAGTATGTCAGTATAACACAGACCTCTCTCTGTGCAAACAGTACAAGTATTACTATCTATTATCACTGTCTGTAATTGAAGCAACACCTAGGCCTACGACATCAGTGAAGTCTTTTGGCTGGAGTTTAAAGCAGGTTAATTAAAATAGAAGCTAAATTTAGCATTTGCCTACTGATATCATTAAGCTAACTGCTAACCTTAAACCTACTGACACTAACCCTAACCTGGTTTTCACTCCAGTAAAAGGCTTAACGTATGTACATCAGCAAATACCATTCATATGTACTATGAATTCCACTGTCAATGATATGTCAATACTAGGTTTCCCAATGATAGCAAGAGCTGTATTTAAATATGTTATATATAATATAAATGAAATGGGTTTAAGTTTATACAGCAAAGCGGATGATCAAAAACAGGCGGCAACGAGAAGTCTAGTCAGCATCACATTCGGGAAACAAGAAGTTCAGTAGTACTTAGCATTTACCAAACAAAACAAAACTAACGTAAGTTATTACAACGTCGATTAAGTGACATGCATATTTCCTACATTTTCAGGCTCGGCAATCTGTATTAAAGATAAGAGGAACAAAAAAAGACAAAACACAACTTACTCAATAACTACCAAGAATAATTATTTCGTTTTATTTACATCACTTTTTGCTTCCGGTCCGTTTAAACATTAGCGATTACAGAACACTACGGAACCGGAACGTCGTCAGGAAGTAGGCGTAGGCGCGGCTTCGCGGACGTCGGCGCGCTGTCCCCCTGGCGACTGAAGTGAAAATTGGGCCCGTGAATTTGCCGGGTTCTTCCTCCCTTACATGACTGTGGTCGGGTTGCACCATAACTTAGGTACGGTAGTCCTTAAATCTCTATTGAAATACATGGAGATTTAAAGACTACTTAAGTTAAATATGGATTGTGCAATCCAACCTTAGTCACTGACGGACACTTTCGCAAATTGACAGCGACAGTGAAGGTTCGACAATAGCATATTATCACCGCCTGAATGTTACAAGCGCCAGTAAACGCCATATGCAGGGTGGTAGTTTTAACCTACAACGTAGCGTACAATCAAATTCCCACCACTGTACGGTTTACAGAACAACTAGGCCTAAACATTGCGTGGTGTCGCATTATAGGCTATAAAATTGCATACCGTAAATGATCCATATTCGCTTTCGCGTAATAAACTGTTGTTCTTTCTTTCCTATGCACTGCCGCTCGCGCTCGACAGACGATAAAGTCGTTAAACTGAAATTCTACGGAGGCAGTTGCCTCGCAGCATTCTCGAACCATCCCCGTGGCTAACACGGAAATCGGGCGACGAGGATACTACGATAAACTGCTACCGTGGAATTTACGCTTTACGCGAGGCACCGCAAAACAATGCATTCTCCGAAAACGAATCATAGCTTACTTTAGGCCTATAGAAACAGCCATTTAACGCTATGATGATGATGATGATAATGATGATGTAGAGTGGGATGTAATTACTAGTATCACATGTATTCAGTGGCCTCTGACTGTTGCTGTCAACAAGCTCAGCTATGGCAGAGGGACCGCGCAACACACTCCATCAGTTGACATCTATTTCAGCAAGGTGTTTGACGGTCAGAAAAGCTATAGCTGCCTTGGCATCGTGCGGTCTTGTATGCGTTGTCCTGCTTGTGTCAGCAGAACACCGAATTGTGACGTTGTGATGGACACACGGACAGACAGACAGACACATGACGAATGCATGAGCATATACGCCTGAATTCCACGAGAGCAGTTTCCTCGTAACTTCCTCGTGGCAAATGTTACAAGGAAGTCGCCAACGTGTTACGAGGATGTTGTGCGTGTCAGACGTGTTACGAGAATGCTACGAGGTTGTTATGGGAAAGTTACGAGAAAACTGAATGCTCCCGTGGAATTTAGCCTTTATGGCCATGCAGAGGCGCTTGCAGATGACACGTTGCTCAGAAGCCTATAGGTTGGTTGTTAATTCCATGCCATATTTCACATAAGAAACTGCAGACTGAAATTGGAAAAGCATCCGTCCATCAAGAGCATATCCGCGTCCGGCGATAGCACCGCACTGCTACGGCAGCGTGCGAGCCATACGGGATCACAGTTATATCTGCCACCCGGCAGAGGTAGCTATCTTCAGCCCTTACCCCGACGCTTTTCTGTTCTTAATTCGGTTGGGTTCGGTTAAAAAATGCAGCTTAGTTTGCATAGGGGGAGTGGGTTTTTTTAAATTTTAAGGGAACTGTATTAGCGCTCCGAAAAAAAACTGTAGGGCCTAGTTAGATATAGGAGCAAATATGTATAAGCTTATAGAAACTAGAATACCCAGCGGTATAGAGTCGCGCCTCTTAACACATGGACCAAAGTTTGACCGTGAATCCTTATATGAGCCTATTAAATTTGAAACTTTGCAGCCACATTTGCTCAACAAATATTAATTTTAGACCCCCCTTACATGGGACTTTTTGGTCCGTCTTGATCTTAACT
>Ga0209782_1000789_pt1 | contig 14895 bp, 11 predicted proteins | sample WorMetmaBAHAMAS1_FD_187390 | JGI IMG/M metagenome (GOLD analysis project Ga0209782, IMG submission 187390) | Marine gutless worms symbiont microbial communities from Max Planck institute for Marine Microbiology, Germany - Inanidrilus... | ecosystem: Host-associated > Annelida > Digestive system...
TTCCCCTTCCTCTCACGTCGGTAATGCACGCGTGGAGGCGTTTTTCGTTTCGTTTCGGCCCCGGCGTTATCTGACTGTTTAATGCGCCGTGATTCGACCAGTGATTGCAAAGTTGGCGCGCCGGCGGGCACCTGCAATGCCTCGCACGCCACCCGGCGAGTCGTCCCGGGTCGCCAGACGCGACCACCACCGGCCGGATCACTCGGCCGGAAATAGTTGTCTCCGAGACGAACCGACGACTGCGTTTTACACACGCCGCCCGTGTTGCGACCCGACTTAGTCTAGGCCTAAATTCGACGGGAGCAGTTTTCTCGAAGCATCCTCGTGACATCCTCGTCGACACGCCCGACACGCGCGGCATCCTCGCGAGGACGTTACGAGGATGCTACTAGGCAACTGCTCCCGTGGAATTTCAGCTTTACTCGGCGTGGACTGACGCGGCGCACTGAGCCGTTGAATTGGACTTCCGATTTCTTCGGCGCCACTCGAGAGTATACAGAAGACTCTCAAGAGTGCGAAAAGCTCAGCTGTCGCAGAGAGATTGCGCGACGCTCTGTATCATTGGGCGCATTCTGTTTTTTTTTCGCCGCCAGTATACATTCGCGAAGTACTGCGATCAGCGTGGCTGTATGTCTGTTTGTCCGCGAGCATATCTCAAAAAACCAGACGTTTGAACTTCAGATTTTCTGTGCGTGCTGTCTGTAGCCGTACGGAATATCGTGGACCGGGAATGATGAAGCTGACATTCGTTTTCTGATCGCTTATGTTGTTTAGTTGTTGTAACAAAATTGGCGACATTGCCTTACCGCACCTTCATTCTTGGCACTGACTTACCGCAACGTGTTGGACGACCGCAAAACCGCTTTCAAAAGATTAAATGGCAATATGGCAATAATCCGTCTACACCAGGTAGAAATTCGGCAAACTTCTTTGCGGTAACGCTGAGTTTACAACGTTAGAATATAAATTTTTGTAGCTAATCCACAGCCATATCATAATCAAATGGCAACTTCAACCATTTCGGACAACTCTTCACCGATAGACCTGGCGGGCTACACGCTATGCTTTGCCATGCATTTCTATTCTTTATTCCACTCGTTCTCTTAGGTGGTAATATACCAATCTGCTTTCCATCCCATTTGTTTACAGTTCATTTGGTTGTTTCAGTTTCTACGTCACAGCTGCTCAATCTGGAATTTTCTCTCCTCCGAATGTGTATCACTCTGACACTTTAAGCCAATGACTCAAAACTCACTATTTCAGCAAGCCTTCAACGTTCAGACCCATATATGGCCTTGCGCCTCAGATCCGGCTTCGTTTGATCATTATGCGCATTTACGAATTATATTTACTTACTTACTTAAGGGATATATTCCTGCGAGATGTTCCAATATTTCATAAAGTTTACAGTTTTAGTCTTTTAGACTACGATAATTATATAGGCCTAATCACTATAGTCGACTCATTCAGACCAAGTTTTACTCTCAACAGTGAAAAAAGTCATCCTAGCTGCAAGGCAAATAAGTCAATCGTAGATGGCAGACTTCGCCACTGATGTACAAGTACAACTCACAATAAGTACACGTACTTGCTTGTCTTGTCGCTGACCAATATTTGGTTGTAATCTTGGCAGTTATGTTTCTCGTGTTTTATCGCCATTAGGGCCATTATAGGGCCATTATGTGAAAACTTGACGTTATACCCAAAACCGGAAGTACATAACGTATCGCAATGCCGCATAGGAGGACCGAGATACGGCCATAGGCAACATGCACAAAAGATTGGTGAAGTTCGGCCGGGTGGTTTTCGAGTTATTTGAGCAGAGAGACAACAGACAGACAGACAGACAGACACACAGACAGACAAAAAGACATACTCATCACAATACTTTTCATCCCTCCCGGAGATAAAGTAACAAGAAACTCAGCAGATATTAAGATTGTGCGACACGCAAGCCATTGGATGCACCGATGCAAAGATAATTGTCACCAAAGTGCAAAATTCCACATTTTTTCGTACCACACTGGTCTTCCTCAGTAAAATTTGGGATCACAATGATATTACGCCTACTATCCCGATGGGCTTTTGTTTATGCATGCAGGTAGCCATAACACTGAACTATCCTTTCATGTGCTGATTACAACCAGCGGCGTAGCCAGAATTTTTTTTCCAGGGGGAGCAAAATTTGTGGTATTGGGGGTGCTTGTCTGCAGTCGTGTACGATATATGTTGAGTTTCTGTCAGCGATTTAACAACAAGTTCACGAAAGTCCGGTGTCAGTAGCAGAGCGGGACAGCCAGCCTTCCTCAATCCAAAAATCTCATCAGATTTGCACGAATCCAGGAGCCGCGATCCTAAGGGGGTTGGGAACTTGGGAGAGCAATATCTCCCACATTTTTAAAATTCGGGGGTTGACCGATTGGTCGTTTTAACTGATTTATTGCACTTGGATCGTCAGATAGTTGCGTGAAAAGTGAAGCGTGCTTCACTGTGTCGGATGAGGTGGGTTGATCTGCCACGCATAGTGGGGGTTAGACGCCTCTGCACGAATTACAGAACTGGTCTTGGGGGAGCAGGTGCTCCATTCGTTCCATATTAGGTACGCCACTAATTACGACTTATTTGTTGCACAGTGTGATCACAATCCACACACAGACAGACGGACGGACGTCATGCTCGTAGAATATATATGGCATGTCGCGCTAACAACTCCAAAGTTGATCTAAGTAAGTAAGTTGTAAGTAGGCCTATAGACTATTGCATAGCAGCACTAAAAGAAGAGAGTCTAGCACTGGCTAGCATGGCGCGAGATGATCCGCCCGCAAGCAGCACGGCCGCCGTGCTGCTTGCCACAATGCGCGGTAAAGTGGGATCGGAATTTGAAACCTATATTAGCTATAATGCTCCAATGCACTTCCGTCACAGACAGACAGACAGACAGACGGACAGACGGACTGGCATCATGGCATAAGCGCGAGATGTATATATTACATCTCGCGCTAATGGCAGTAATGCTAGTACGGCACCAGTAGATCGTCGTAGTTCCAAGTCAATGAGAAGTGTGCATGTGTGCTCAAGACTATTGCCCTGAGTATTGCAGTAGTGAAGGGCGCTATGGTGTATGATGCACTGCACGGTGAATTGGTGATGCAAATAACAGTCTATTTAAGTTGTTTTAACGATGCATGCCTCATGCATGCGATGCGCAGTCGGTAACGGCAGCCCACGACTGAAATCGTTACTTATTTAGTTTGAACTCATTATACATCTCGCTGCTCTATGGTTGGGGGCGTTACCACAGAGACGTAACATTTATGTTTATTTTTGTTATGCTACGCATTTAACAATATGAATTCCCTAAATTTTAACATCGATAACGGCTACTTGGAGGGCTTAGTTCGCGGTTTCAAAGCTGGGATACTTAAACAGTCCGATTACGCGAATCTCGTTCAGTGCGAGACATTGGAAGGCAAGTACTTCAACATTGTGTTCTAAGGCTGTCAGTCACACGGTCAACTCGTCACATATAATCGTGTGACGAGTTGACTGTTTTGTTAATCAGAGTTGTGACGAGTTGTCCGTACTTAGTGATGACTGTCTGTTTGTTCTTGCCGGTCATCTCGTCACGCGAACAACAAATAAAATTTTTAAACGTAATTAAAATTTGATTCCAAAATTACAGTATAAAACAACAGTCAAATGCCACTGCACTGCACTGCAGTTGTGTCCTTGACTTTTTGCCTTAGTTATGGCCATTAGAAACAGTCTATGACAGACTTGATACTAAGATAAAAAGTCAAAGACAAGTCCGGAAGACTGATTGACATACTGTATATGGTATATGCGGTCCATCACTTTTCATTTCGTTTTTTTCCAGACCAGGTATTTTCATAACAGTTTTCCCGTCATTTTCAGTCCTTCACCAGACTCCCCCAATGTCCTTGTCTGCTCGCTTGTGTCTTTATGGCAGCTGATAGAGCGATTGTGTGCTCACTTGTGACGAGTTGACTGCGTGATAAGACGCATATGTGACGAGTTGATCGGTGAAGAGTTAACCGTGTGACGAGTTGACTGACAGCCTCTACTAACAGCTTTGGACCGAATTGCCTCCCTCGTACTCAGTGCTTCTTCTACCTACAAACAGAAATCGACATAGCGGTAGTTTCGCCAAAACATATTGAGGGCCGCATATAGAATACTAGCTGGAATATTAGACTTTAGAATTGGACCGCCCAAAATTTCCTACTTTGCGACGTTGGAACGGCAGAAAACAATGTTAGAAGCAAAGGGAAGACTTAATTTTGACGCGGAAATGCAATAGTCAGCTGATAACAAGTTAACATGTATATCAGGACCGAGAGCAAAGATGCGGCTTTGGGTGGGTACAAGGTTAAAATGCAGCATGTGCAATAAGAATGACATTTGAGTATATTCAATAACTGAGTTAGTTTGTATACGGTGGTGCCCCCTAAGGAATAGAAAATCATTTATATTTACATATTTGTTGTGTTTGTTACTGTTTTTTTGTTAAAATTATTTATTATTTATATATTGGGTTAATAAGGGTATACCGACAGTGGCACCACCTGTTGAAAGAAAAAATTAGTAATTTATGCTGGGAGGTACAGAGCCCCCTTCCAGACTCAACCCCCACAAAAGAGGACATCTAGGACCGGAAATTGGAAAACGTCATGAAACACTGTTTAAAATGCATCAATATCTGAGTAAGCAGTATACAGATGGTGGCGCTCACTGGAAAAGTAAATTTATTTATTGTGATGTGTAAATACTTTATTTTTTAGCTAATTAAATTTTACAATTTTAGTTTTGAAACTTAGATGTAAATATCTCCAGCTTTGGAATGCAAAATAAAAGAGACCCCACCCCCACAAACTTAACATATACACCAAAATATGTAAAACGTCCTGGAAATTAAAAAGCCAAAATATAAGGACAATATAGACTATGGCGCCACCTGTGGAAAACAGAAATATAGTTTCTATTTTATGCCACACCCCACCCCACCGCACAAAATTGAACGTAATAAATTTACAATTTTGCTGTGTTGTTCCTATCCTGAAGTCTTTCCCAGTCTTTTGTGTCACATTTTAGTGCTGCATTTTAACCATGGACCCACCCAAGAAACCATCTTTACTCTCAGTCCCGTTAGACATGTTGCACTTTTTATCACCTCAGTACTGTATTTCCACGTCAACAGTGTCTTTTCTTTGCTTCTAACGTCATTTTCTGCCATTTCCAACATCACAAATAAACCCTATATACCTTACTTTCAACTGTCAGTGACACAAACAAGCAAACCACGACGTTTAACCATTACAATGTTCACATTCGACCATGTGCTCTTGACACTAACAAATACTGAAGTGAAGCGGGAAGGTCACACGTGACGTCACGCAATCAGCCAACATGTGAACTTATAATGATGTGCGATAATCACTGAAAGAAACGTTATCCACAGTGGTTTGCACACTAGTTATTACACTGAATTTCCGTGAGTGAAATTTTGAGTAACGTATCTCACTACTTGAAACACAAATGTGGGCTAAACGTGCAAGTCGGCCGTTGACCAGCTGAACTGCCGTATGGTAGTAACTGACGTCATACGTCAGTGAACGTGTCAGTCGGTAAACAACTACTCAGTACGCGATGCATCGGTGAATTTTGTGAGAAAACGGTTGAACTCCGAGCCTCAGTGTAAAAGGATATTACTCAACATAAGGTGCGTTATGATTTAAGTGTGTTAAATGCTAAAAAAATGGTGGTCCAATTCTAAAGACTACCTGAAAACTGCCTATAGGCCTACCTGTCCATAACGCAAACCCAAAACTCTAACCTTACTAAACTATTATCGTAAACCCTAACACTTGACCCTAATCCTACTAACTTTAAACATCCACAGATCTGCACCTTTGCATTTTACTCATAACCTTATTTTCTGGTACAGAGTACGTAGTGACCTGAGCAGAGATTGGCTAGGAAGAATATGTTTAAAATGACCTATTTTGTGTTGAGTAGAAAATGAAAAGTCAGTCAGTCACTTGGCAGATAGTCGATATCAGACCAGGCAGTAACCTAATATCTGCCAATAACTATTATAAGGGCAGAAGAAAGGAATGTAGCCTATGTTTACTGTTTAGCAGTATAAGTGACCAGTGTAAATGTCTAGCTTACAGCAGCAGCAGGTAACAGGCAGCACCAGGCCTTACTGGTAGGCAGACATCAAACTTTAGGCCACTTAGCGATACATTACAAGATAAGTTAACAACTAACTGTTAGAAATGTGAGTAATTTAAGTGACTGATAACTGTGAGTTTAATTTGTGTATGTGATTTTCAATGCTGTGATATCCATATTAAATACACGTAACAGTGCAGTTGTGTGTTGTCAGACTGGGTGTAACGTTATGCTTTATGTTTATCCACGTTATTTTATTTGTAGTATAGTTACTGCTGCGTGGTGTTGTAGATCTGAAGCTTCATCTGCAGAGCACGGACTACGGCAACTTCCTAGCAAATGAAGCAAGTCCACTGGCCGTAGCAACAATTGATGACAAGTTGAAAGAGAAGCTGGTGATTGAGTTTCAGCACCTGAGAAATCATGCTCTGACTCCACTGTCAACTTTTCTGGACTACATCACGTATGTACAACGTTGAACGACTGAACAAAAACTTGTCAATTCATCGCTACTCACAGTAGATGTGTTTTAACATTTTCCACTCACTTGTTTATCAGCACTATTGTGTTTGTAAGTAAACTGGAATGTACATTCTGGAGCATTTCCGACCATAGCTTACGCAGAGGTAGTGAAACCTAGATTTCCCAGGTTTAAGGCCACTGACCTACCCTGTCATATGCCTGTCACATGGTCAGTGACTGCTGAAGTCTTTGCAGCGCTGAAATGAAAATAAGTACCCGGTATACTAAGCGCTGGTAAATGACTTGTTATTGTTATTGTTGCTTTCATAATACAGTTTTATTATCTAATTTTTTTGGAATACTAAGTTAAATGCATTTTTTTCATATACTGTTAATGGGGAGATAGTTTTGTGTATAGGATTCCTTTTCTGCCTCCTTACATATGAATATATTTTCATCATTTTTTAAAGCTTTAATGAGTGCCTTCAGTGCTTTGATGCTTTGACTTGGTTTGGCAGCAGAAAGAGCATGCAGCCCATAAAAATTGGGTGATGGGGTGCTGATGTGGTTATCTGTCTGGAGCGAAGTGCAAATGATTTGCATATGGTCCAGCAGATGCCACTGCTACCCCATCATTTCTTGCTTCGTTAAAATCCAGAATAGTTCTGCCTTTTTGGTACCGGCATACCCAGGTTGTCCTATAAAAGAGGCTGTTAAATGGGTATAGTAGTTATTATTTAGCTGTAATGAAACATGTTTTTCTCCAATGCGTTGAAACGTTTGATCAGACCCAGTCAGTCCTAATCCAGTATTCCAAAAGTTATTTTTGCAGACGAGCATCAGCGTGGTATAGTGTCTGTTAAAAGCTTTTTTTGATAATGTATTCCAGATACAGTTACATGATTGACAACATTGTTTTGTTGATCACGGGGACTCTGCACCAGCGAGCAATCTCTGAACTCATTCCAAAGTGTCATCCTCTCGGCAGCTTTGAGCAGATGGAGGCAATTCATATCGCTGCGTCACCCGCTGAGCTGTATAATGCAGTTCTTGTCGACACACCTCTGGGTAATGCCATAGTCTGCATATTTGCTGCCATGCACTGTTGGGTTATGTTGTTGTTGTTTTTTTAAATAAAGTGAAAAGATTAGCTTGATCTTGAGGCGCTTGTTTATTTTCATTATCTCTAGCTGTATTAGCTTGATCTTGAGGCGCTTGTTTATTTTCATTATCTCTAGCTGTTTGTGTTCTTTATCACTGATTTTATTAATATGTTAGTTATTTTTATTTACAGCTGGATATTTTACTGATTGCATTTATGAACAAGATCTTGACGAGATGAATATTGAAATCATTCGCAACCTGCTGTATAAGGTACACTATGCTAGTTCTTTCGCTCTCATGCTAGAGTGCTAACTTTTATGCATGGTAATTGTCAGTTGCCATATGATTCTGCTTATTAATTTATTATACACATATTATGAAGGTGTTTTGGCAGAAAGTTTAACACCTGCATGGAGAAGTATACAGCATGCATTTTTTTTTATCTCTGAAGCAAATTTCACCTTACAGTCTTCAAAATGTTGGCACCAAGTCAAGCATTAAATACTTTCATTTTTTCAGAATTAGCTGAATTGATTTTCAATACATGCACAGTAGTATACATGTGGGAGCTAATACTAAATGCATGGAGAGTCACGAAGTCCTGGTTCAGAAGTGTGGGAAATTGTCCGTTCCGTTGGATAGTATAAACAAAAAATCCAAAAGTAATTTGGGAAGGTGCTACGTCACCGGAATGTTGTTACTTTTGGACACCAACGAGTTAAATGCACTGGCTGACATACATCCCTGCCGACATTGCTGACTGTCAACCACAATGTAAGGATATTCAGTGATTAAACTTCCATTCGATATACGACAAATTTGACAGTGCAGTAAATTGTTTGCTTCTGCCGTACTATGTTATGTATGTGGTTCAACTTTGCAGATCACAGGTATGATCCATCAGATAACCAAAGCAAAATCTGGACGTAGGTGATAGCGTCAAATTCAGATGCTGATGGATCATATCTTAAGAAATTGGTCCAGGATGTTTGTTCTATCTAGGAACAGGGAAGTTGGACAACTTTACTCAGTGGTTAAACACTGCTACCAAGCATAGTGGCTGCCGACTGGCACCCAACAAAAAATGTTTATCTGCCATACTTATTTTCAAAACCATTACCAAAAAATGCATTAGATTTATTCATTTCCATTGAATTAAATGAAATACTGTGCAAATAGGTGTTATTGTCAAAATTTAAGTAAACTTCAAAGGCACTTTATTTCTAGCCATCATTGTGTTGGATCATATTGCCATTCATTGAGGTGTCGATGGCCAAAGTCAGAAGGTTATGAAACATGATTTTGGGCACTTCCATTGATCGGAGCAACATGCCGATCATACTACTTGATTTCCATGTGTAATTTTCTGTTAGTGTTGTATAGTCACGTTAACACATAGGTTGCATCTGAGATGTCCAATACCAAAGTTAACATGTGCCAAAAATGATTTCACACACGTTCACTGCAGTACCATGCCAATGACTCTGTTCCACTGAAGAGATACGATATCCATTATCCAAGTAGTAATAGCCTAGACCTATAGCCTATCGCAAACTCCAGCACACTTTCTTGCCTGTCGATAGCCAAAGTCAGAAGGTCCCAAAACACGATTTTGAGCACTTCAGGTCATCAGAGCAACATGCTGATCCTTCCATTTCACTTGCAATTTATGACTTCCTATTAGTGTTCTATAGTCACCTTAGCTCAGTGTGGAACTGTTGTCAATTTATAAATTGTTAAAGTACACCCGTAAGTTTCAATGTTTTCATAGGCTATACACATATGGGAACTCCATTGGCTACCCGTTCGCAACCGTGTCAAGTTCACGGTGGCATGTTTGATCCGCCAGTCACTGTTTGGGCAGGCGCCTCTCTACTTGGCTGATGGTTGCTGTCTCGTGTCCAACAGCACCAGGCGTTCTTTGTGGTCAGCCAATGTTCCAACTTGCGTGGTGCCACGCACACTCAGCAGTTACGGCGACAACTTTTGCAGCAGCTGGTTCTCGCTTGTGAAACTCACTTCCTGTCCAGCTGCGTGATTCAGACATTACCTATGGATTGTTCAGACGATGGCTGAAGTGACACCTATTTCTGGATGCATGGCGCTCTGTGACCTCCGATATGTGGCGCCTTGGCAGAACATTTACTTATTTACTTACTTACAGTAAATCCCCAATATGATGCTGGCTCTCAAATGGCATATCACTCAGTTGAGAAGCATCACATACCTACTGTCAAAGACATCATGCATATTAATGAGATTCTCCAACACGACGAACTGCCTTATAGAAAATCAGTACCAGATACTGCTGGTTTATACAAAGAAGCGACTGCTGCTATGCTTGCAGTGGGTAGCATGGAAAACTCAAAATCACCACTATATTTTAGCAAATTTCTCGTAAATGCCAAGTTTAGTCTCATAACGTTACTACATTTTTCAAAAACACCTTGGAAATATGAATCCGTTGATATATTGTCCAAATGGAATTTTTATAAACTTTCTCACAAATTAACTACATTTCTCTGCCATTAGTGCACTGGAAAATCAATACAAACCAGCAAACACCAAAATCCTTCAAAACTACCCGTCCCCATCCGGCACCTCAACCCCCATGTAACACTGTTCCTCGGCCTGACCAAACTCTCCAGTCACCACCCCAAACAGCAGCTTGATTGCTTCATGCATTCTCACACAGCAACGCAACAAATTCCTTAGGCCTACTGATTGCAATGGGTTGCCCCATATTGACCCGAGAATTGCCCCTTCTGATGGGCCCATCACCAACCCACTACCCAAACGGCATCAAAATCTGCACAGCTGTTTCTCCACAAATCACTAGACCCACACACACAAGACAGCAAAAATGTACATGGATAATCATAGCCTGCTTACGCTATATTATATAGAGCAACATGGCCTAATAATAAGTAAGTATTATGGACGTTTCTGCCGTTTGCTGGTCGTTTATCAGTTGCCTAGTTTTCATCACTAATGTGATGCTGTATGTTTATGATAAGAATAACTGCTTATCTAGTAAAATATTCCGCTGTTATGTTGGTGTTTTACGCATTATTACTCATTGGTGTGGGTAGTGCATTCAGTTAAGTCTATAATTTCTCTGTATGTGCTCTAAAAGGAAAATGGCTACAGGTCGGTAGAGATATATAGTGTAATATGCATATACTTTGAGGTAAAAAGTTTAGGGTTAGAGTTAGATGGATGAAAGGTGTAGGTCTACATGTTCACATGACTGCATTTTTAAAGTTTATTTTAGAGCCATTTTAAGGAAATCAACTTAATGCACATTCGCTTCTTAGAAGCTACATATATGGGAAAGTTTCGAGAATGTCGGTCGACAAGGATTACTGTGGCAGTGTTAAGTTGAATGGACATGTTGTTGTATTTGTTGTTGATATGTAGGCGTACTTGGAAGACTTTTATGACTTCTGTCAGACATTGGGAGATACAACTGCTGAGGTGATGTCTGAGGCATTGGCGGTAAGTTCATTCCGTGTTAATTTTGGGGCAATTTTTTTTTCCGCAGTAAAAGTACAGGAATATGGTACATTCTGTTAACAAATTAAAAAGATAGTCCTGTACTCAACTTTGTGTGTTGGTCTGAAGCTGATTCCCATCTCTGTGCAGTCCATTGTCAGTGTTAATTTTAATTCCGATTTAGGCTGCCATTTCTTTTCTTACAGAGCTGCTTTTACTTTCTCAGCCAAAATGAGCCATCACTGCTGTATGACTGGTACCACAACGACATTTTAACACCGTGGAAGGCTGAGAATAGCCAGCTTAATTTGCATGCAAAATATGGGGTTGGTGTCATCGATCATCCTGGAGGTGTGGCTTTTTGACGAATAAAATTCAGGATGGAAACCACTGCCATCATAAATTGAACCAAAAGTGGTAATGTGTAGCATCACTGTTGTAGAATAAACTCACAAAATATGTTTCGAATATTTAAGTGTTCTGAGATATCAGGTTATCCTGATATTTGACGGTAGTGACTCTTCTGGTGTCTTGGAGTGTAAGATAGCATAACAGTATATTACATCACCAAATGTTGTTCAGATCTCGTCTGTCACTCAGATTACAATGACCCAAGGTTTCACTAGTTTGGCTTATTCATGCCCTGTTGTGGAAATTATGCAGGATTTGACTGCTAGATTGGGAAACATTAATGTAACCACTAAAAGTAAGTTATGTCCTTGCACTGAAATAGGTTATATGATCATCAGAATCTTCCACCAGTGTAAGCTGAATGAGCACAAGAGAAACCTAAATAGGCATACCAAAAAACCAAAATGTGTCAAAGTCGGGTGTGCACAGACCTCAGACGTCGTCACAGGACCAGCTGGCTTTGCATTTGTGGTCATGAAATTACTTAATTTCATCAGAATTTGTTTAAGAGTTTCATCGCCACTGTGGGTTGACATTTGTCTGTTCCCGTAACTTTGGCTTTAGTAACTAAGCATGCTTGTATTGACGTGCATAGTTCGAGGCCGATCGCCGAGCCTTCATCATTACCATCAATTCATTTGGAACAGAACTGAGTCGTGATGACCGCTTCAAGTTGTACCCACGCTGCGGCAAACTCAATCCTGACGGATTGTATGCACTGTCACGAGCTGATGATTATGAGCAGGTCAAGGCTGTCGCGGAGTTCTACAGCGTAAGTACACAGTAGCTTTTTCAGCTTTTTTTCTCACTGCTGAAGGACCTTCAAATAGGCATAGACGTAGACGTACACATCTGGATGGATACAAGCCAATCTGCAGGAAATGCCATACAAATTTCCTGTTCAGTTACTTTGATTCTTTTATCATTACTACTGTTTAACATCTTAACGGTACAATTTCACTTAATCGTTATTTCTTCAAGAATAATTTAAATTAACTTTTTTGGTCATGCTTGTTATTAATTTCTGAGCAAAATATCAACTTTTTGCAAACTTCATATTATGCTGAGAAATTATTTCTTTTTCATGTTGTAGTTCAGTTTCATTTCTCTTTCATCACCACTTCAGTTTAATGAACTGTTTAATCTGTTACACAGGAGAAACTGAAAGGTGGAAATATGGCAATAAATTAGAAATGAGCTTCTTTAACGTGAATTTTTTCTGACGTCATCATTATGATCACTGGCAAGAGAGGCCTAGCAGGCTAAGATAAATTAAGAAGACTTAAATAGTGGTTTAGATTTAATCACAGAATGATTAAATTGTTCTGGTGAAAAATTTCGTGACGAAAAGTGTGTTGAGAAAGCATCTACATTTATCAAGATTGTTTTAAAAAGTATTTTGAAGATGCAGGATAAAGATAACTTTTAACAAGTACGGTATCTTGAAAGTACAACATAAGGATACTGTTATAAACCTAGAAAATAAAGATACTGGCTTAAAGTTAGTATCTTGCACAGCACCGATTCGCTGTTAGCAAGGCATCAGTAATAGTACTCAGCTTGTATAAATTTCACACTACAGCTGTAAACAATAAATCAGTACCTTCACTAAATGTGAAAAATTACTGTTACATTGTTGATCAGTACGTTAATTTTGTAGGAATATCGTATTCTGTTTGAAGAGTCTGGCAACAATCCGGGTGACAAAACACTCGAGGACAAGTTTTTTGAGCATGAGGTGTGTATTGGTTCAGATGACAGTGACAATCGTACAAACTTCGTATTCAGGTCCACCGAGTATTATAGTTATTATAGTGTTAATGATTGCCTCCAGTGCTTTGACACTGTTGATTCGGCACCAGGAAGATTATGTTGCCTTTAAAAATTGAGTGATGAGATGCTGGCATGGTCATCTATCTAGAGCAAAGTGCATGTTCTAGCCAGTGACGTGACGGAGTGTATTTGGAAAAGATATCCTAAATTTTTTTAATCAGTTATGTGTAAATCCAACGGTTAGTCCTGTAGGCAAGTGATGAGTTCCAACAGTACTATACTCCACTGTGAAACTGAAGTTTAAGCTTAGCACATTATTATTATTATTACACAGTTTTTAACGCGCCATATGTCTGTCAAAGTATGACGAAATCGCAGGCGTGTGACGAAATCGCAGTTAGTTTTTTCCGCTTGCTTAATATATAGACAGCAGCTGAGCTATGATATTCATTTAGGGCGCCACAAATACTGATTGTGGAAAACCTTTAAAATAAGAGTTCTCTCACATCAGAGTTCTAGTTTTCACCCGTGAGGTACAACTTAACTCAGTCAACTATCACTGTGTTTGTGGAATGTCATTTTAAAGTCACTGAACATTGTTGCAGGTGACACTGATGAAGAACGCATTCATGAACCAGTTTCATTTTGGAATCTTCTATGCTTTTGTGAAGCTGAAAGAGCAGGAGAATCGCAACATCATCTGGATCGCTGAGTGTGTTTCACAGAGACACCGCGCTAAGATCGATAGCTACATTCCTATTTTCTGAAATTATCTACTTTCATCATGCAATCCACTTTGTCTGTTGTTTAATGCTAATAATGTCAGCATTCTTTTATAAATTAGTTTATTTCCATTAAGTGAAAATAGACAAATGTCACAGGTGGTGAATGTTGTGTGTGCATAGTTATTGTGCTGTTGTGTATGAGGCGTTGATAATCCTCATATCTGGAATAATTTTGATATGATGTCAGTGTGCGCAAATTACACTAAGTTTATTTTCGACGAGCAAGAAATCATTTTACAACCAATGTAAGTGGTTTGGTTTTTAGTTGCGCCTCTCTCATGCTGTGAGGCGTGACTAAGTAGTCACGTTTCTGTCCGTCCGTGACAAAAAATATGTTGCCGGCCCAACTGACCCCCTCTACCCCCGCAAATCACCCATAGGGTGAAAGTTCAGACCAAGACGGACCGAAAAGTCCAATGTAAGGGGGTCTAACATTGATATTTGTTAACCAAATATGGGTGCAAAGTTTCAAATTAAATAGGCTCATATAAGGATTCAGGGTCAAACTTTTGACCATGCGTATTTAGTCACGCCTCTCGCACATTGCTGCGAGGAGGCATAATATGTGTTGAGAGCTGACGGAAAGCTGCCATAGAGGCACAACCATATACCGCTAGGTATTCTAGTTTTTGTAGAAAACATGTTTTTTTTTTGCGCTAGTCTGTGCATT
>Ga0209782_1000790_pt1 | contig 14892 bp, 10 predicted proteins | sample WorMetmaBAHAMAS1_FD_187390 | JGI IMG/M metagenome (GOLD analysis project Ga0209782, IMG submission 187390) | Marine gutless worms symbiont microbial communities from Max Planck institute for Marine Microbiology, Germany - Inanidrilus... | ecosystem: Host-associated > Annelida > Digestive system...
AAGGTTGCTGCATCATGTGGCTTTGATTGCTTTTTGTGCACACTGCATATTTATTGTCAATTTGCTGTCTGTTACAGTTGGTAGTTAAAAATTACAGATACGTTATAGGCCGCATCATTGAGAAGGACCGAAGCAGCTTCTCCCTCATCCAGTTGGAGGTGGAGTAAAAATAGCAATTTTTGTCAAATATAATGGTCTATCTTGGACATGCAAATTGTTACTATGGAGCATAGTAGTCATACATATATGATTCATTTTAAAGTTTGCTGAATCTAATTTCATAGAAAATATAGCACATATTTGCTAGAACTTATGCAGGTGAATAGGAAATCATAATATGAGTTAGAACTGTTGACAGCACAGGCAGTCACGTGGTAAATGAGTGTTAATGTGTTGAAAATAGTGTAAAGCTAAGACTAAAATTCACCAATGGACCACTAATTACAGGTGAAATGTGGACTATCAGATAGCACAGTAATAATTATTGAGTAACTTCAGGGTTATTTTTGCTTTGGGAATTTTTTCTGGTTTAGGTAACTCAGAAATTATAGTGTGTACTTAATTGCTAGTATTAAGCTACTGACGTACGTTGGCTGTTGGTTGTCACTGCATGGCATCATGAGTGGAGACAGAACTATTCTTGTTGTGCTCATCATTTGGTTTTACTGATGACCTGGTAGTCGTTCTAGCACTGGTCATTGATTGTGCCGACTTGTCGCACCTTGGTCTGTACTGATTGAGTGAGTTGGCTGCACAGGTGTTCCTGCGTGAGCAAGTGAAGCAGTGTCTGGATGACGAGTTGTATCGCAGGCTGCTTCAGAAGGTGGTTTTGCTGCAGTCTTGGCTGCGATCTCGCTTGCATCACCGACGCTACTTGTTGTTACGGCATGCTGTCATCAACCTTCAGGTAAATTCACTCAGCTGGAGTTATTGTTTTTCAGTCTGAACATTGAGTCAAGAGATTCGTTAATAGACTGCCACACGTTGGTCTTCATTGATCAGTAGCATGTGTTGGTATCAGCTGATTATGTGATCACTTTACATCGGGAATGGTGTGAAGTACTGTGATGAGTATGTATGCCTGTATGTATGTTTTTCTGTCTACTTGAGCATAGCTTGAAAACTGCATGGCCCAATTTTACCAAAAAATTTTCTGCATGTTGCCTATGGCTGTGACTCAGTCCTTTTCTGACGGCATTGTAATACAGTACATACTTCTGGTTTTGTTGATGATGTTATGTTTTCACTTAATGGCCCTATGGCACATTATGCATATTCCTAATGGTGACAGAATATCACGAGCATGACAGCTGAGATTCCAACCAATGATAAAGACCAGAAAGTACTTGCTGTGAGCTGCACACTGGGGATGAAGTCTGCTATCTATATTGCCTTGTTCGATTTGTGTTTGATGCATTTTAATGCACCTTGGTTCATGAATCTGGTAGTAGATGAAGAAAAGCTAAGGTAGGCCATTGTTCGTCAGTGTTAGTGCTATGAGTTGTCTTTAGTAGTGGCAGTGTTTGTTGAGTGGTCTGTGACACTGTTGGTTAACTCATAAAACCTACATACCACTTACCATCAATGATGTTTCAGAACTAGTGCAGAAAGAAACTGACGTGGGGGAACTGGCTAACTCAGGTTTACCTGAAATACAGTCATTAAAATGGTGGTGGTCATGGTTGCATTTAATTTGAGAACACAATATCTATGCATTAATTATCAACATTCGGATGACGTGCATTCGCTGTCTGCGGTCCTGACATTTTGAATAGTGTGCCACCGTCTCTATGCTGCATCACCTACCATCCTACATTCCGTCGAGCACTGAAAACTCACTTTTATAAACATTTTGTCCCTGATTTTATTGTATTCATGTTTTATGTATTGACTGCATAATACACAGTCGGTCGATTTCCATATGAATGCGCATTATAAATGTTTTTATGTAATGTAATGTAACACTGAAATTAGTGTTCGCCAAGTACAGAACACATTGTAATATTTTTCGGCTTGCAGTATGGCTGCTAGTAATAGTGTGTCTGTAGACGGTTGTATGGCAGTATTGTGACTGTGTGACTGGTTTAGTGCTACATACGTGGCAGTCTGGCAAGGCAGAAGCTGACATTGCTCATGTGTCAGCGCTCTGCGTGTGTCATAATTCAACGAGCTTTCCGCGCATACAGACGAAAACGACAGTCTGCACAAGCTGTTGCCTCGAAAGATAACCACTTGGTTGCACATGACACGTATGTTAGACATACCCTCTTATGTTTCGTTTCTCTTGTTATCCTTGTACACACACAGCCACTTCGGCTTCGGCGGACCATTGTGCGCGCTTACAAATTATTTTTACTTACTTACTTTATGGCCGTTAGGTCAACGTATGTTAGGCAGCACTCCTAATTAAGAACTGGAGAATTTTGTTGTCCAGCGAAAGTGTTAATGCCTACACGACCTTGCTGTTGGCAGCTAGCACACTCAGGTTAGGCAGGAGATGTTATAGTTCTTCATCATTGTTACATAGACTAAGACTGTCTCTGTAATTATCTCTTATTACTGTCCTCCCGCAATTTTTTTATACAAATGTTCCAGCTTTTTGACTTTCTCTAAACTGTTCTGTATTTAATGTTACATTATTTCTTTGCTTTTATGGAGTGAAGTAGAAATGATTTGTATATAGTCTAGCTCATGCCCCAGTTATTTCTTGCTTCAGTAAAATCAAGAATGGGTTATACTTCTGTTGTCGATTACCCACATTGTCCAATAAAAGTGGCCATTAAATTAAAAAAATGAGTCTTGCTGCTGCTGCTGTTGTTGTTACTTTCCCTGGAGTTACTAGAGTTGTTTTGAGCTTAACTGCTTTTATTTTTGTTGCTGTTAGTGAGCTGGTTATATTGATAGCGTAGTTTTTATGTTACATTATTAAGCAACAGAAATGTGGTAGTCCGAATTATACTAAGCAGCTTCACTTTCCAAGAGTTTCTTATTCTGCATTACAGGCAAAATATCAGTTGCTAGATGGTATTTCTGTTGTTATGTTGTGTGTGAACAGTTGTGATTCGTCGGAGACAACACCATCTACAACGACCACATGTGCAGTATGCAGCACCGTCGCCAGTAACCTGCAGCATCGCAATGCACGTGACAAGGCTGTGCCGTCAATGACGTCTACCGTGTCTGTGATGATTGGAAATACTGACCATTCGGCTGCTGACTCTGTCGTCGTGGCACCACGTGAAGCTGACGGAATGCCGTATGCTGTGTTCTCTAGTGGCAGACAGCAGGTGTCTGTGGCTGGAGATGGTTCTGTTGTGTTAACTGTGTCGTGTTCACCGATGACAGCGGATCGTCCAGTACCGGTGTGTTCAACAGGGTTGACACGCAGTGATGTTCACAGCTCGGCGGCCGGACAGTCTCGACAGAACGCTAGCATTGTCACGAGTCAGAGGTTTGTTGTTTACGTCTTCCTTTGTTGAATTTTTGTTCATTTTTCATTCGCTGAATTAACCACACCACAGAGTTTACATCCAGCATAACTCCGTGCCTGTTGCAAGGATACATTGGGAGGGCAGTAATGATCCAAATGAGTTGTCTTCCAGTTGGGTCATACGTGTGGATGCCTCTGTTAGATTCACTCACTTCGAACAGTGCCAGAAATATGGCAGGATACCAACGGTGTTGTAATTGCAAAATGTTGTTTCAGCCCCTCCACCCCCCCCCCAAAAAAAAAATATTTGTCACTGGGTGCAATGATGTGGCCGTCAAATCTCCTTGCCACAGGCTTTTATATGGGGCTTATCATCATAATTATACCACTCACATTCTGTACCTTATTAGCATGGTTGTCGTGGATAAAGACACATTAAATGGGTCTTTTCATTTTCTGAATTACATTCATGTTTAATCCTTTGTGTGATGTTTCAGCTTGGTCACTGGTTCCGGTTTATCATCGTCTCCTGTCACATCGACGTTTGTACGTCACATGACAGGGCACAGCAACACTTCCACTCCCGTCTCCTCATCCACAGCAGTGACGGCTTCTACTGCTAGCCAAGACACGAGTCCACATCAGAAGCTTCACGAGTATGTCAGTTGAATCTTCTCTGGCTTCGCATGTAACATTTATATACATTTGGCACAGTGGAATATAACAGCAACATATACAACAACAATATTCCGGTTAATGGTCTGTCTTTCAAGACAACCTGGATATGCTAGCAGCAGACAGGTGAAATCATTTAATGAAGGCAAAAGACGACGGACATCGCCCGTTGCTTGCTCGACACAGATAACGATGCCGCCACCTCATCGCTTAATTTTTAACAGGCCAGATGCTTTTTATGACACCCTGCCAACAGTGTAAAAACACTGAATACAATACGATATTGATTTGTCGCTTTGTTCACGTCACCTCCACACTGCTGAAAATCTCTTGTTGTAGTATGTGTGCTTACAGAGCCGTGTCTTAATGCCAGCCCTGAACTGTTTTCCATTAATTGTCTTTCTGCTTAAACAGAAGGTCCTTCAGCAAAATTGGTACTGATAAGCAAGCATCATTATGTTGTTGGATTTGTAGGTAACTTGTGCCAAAAAGCCTGATTCTTGGAATGACACTGCTTACATCTAAGCCTGCGTTATGTTTAGAGGTAGTTTTGGTCCTATCAAAGTACGACTCCTTTAACGTACTCTGTTGTTTGTTATGGCTTTGTCAGATGATGGTTGTAGTCAGTCCCTGCATTTGATGTCCGTCCACCATGTTAAATGAGTTTTCTGTTCACACACTGACAGTGCAACGTTCTGATGGCAGTTTGTAGTAGCAGCCTGATGCATGTGTAGAGTTCATTTTGTAGGTGTTATTCAGCTGCTGTAACTGGTCTACAGACACAGCCAGGACCGACTGATGTTGAGGTAACAGCTTAAACAGCATCGACTGCTTAGACTGTGTTTATGAAACTATATCACATTGTTTATCATCACGTTGTACTTTGTAGTACATAATATTTGCTCTATGTCTCATGTTGCAGTATTTAGCTTTTGTGTTCATCGCAAATGAAGTAACAAAGCTTGAGTACCATTAGAAACTCCTTGACTGTGTGACTTATTTGTTATTACTAGATTGAAATTGCACCAGCTGCTGCATCAGTCGCAACGTTAAACGACTCTTCGTCATATCAGAAGACAGATATCGCTTTCAAAGAGAAGTCGGTCCTTGCGCCACTTGCAAGAATGGAATCATTTCCTGAAATTGATGATGAGCAAGACCAAGAGCAGGTAGTGCAGTCAAAGACTGAGCATGTTTTAGTATTGCTAGTGTAATGGATTGTTTTTCAAATATATTAAAATTGTGTAGTGACGGACTTACGTAGTACACACAAATGGTTGTAACTTTTTGCACTGGTTCTAAGCACGTTACTTCATTGGCAAACAATGCAAAATAATTGTTTACTTTGTGCTTTAATAAGTGACTTGACTCAATTATATGCCGGCCATCATCATGTTATTACAGCATGATGTACACAGTTATTATATTTGTAAACAGCATTGGCACGACCAGATGCAAGAAGTTTGTAGTTAATATTGTACCTGCACCCTATGTCCATAGGATGGCTAACACTTGTGGAAAATCAACTATTGTGGTCTTACTTGGTCATTAGTATCATTTAACTTTCTTCAAGTAAGTAACTAACATTGAATAACACAGCAAAATACAAATTCTGTATGCTGATTACAGTTGTAATATGATCTAGTGAATGTAGTAGGTGACGATAGTAAAACAACTGAACAGTAAATGTGTTTACACACGCAATACTGACATGGTATAATTCTGTGTTTATTCTTTGATGCTACATGTGAGTGTTGTAATATATGTGGAAGTGTCTTAGTTGCATTATCTGCTGTTGGTGCTTTGACATTTGATGCTTGCTGTTCAGCGAGCGTCGAGTGCTGTCACGTTTGAATGGTGAGCGTGCAAATACGACTGGTGAGATTGTGAGACTGACTGATGTGTAGGAGTGGCAGGAGAGTGGAGTGATACGACGTATTCTCATCATTGATGAAGAGCCTGCTGTCAAACAGCCGCTGCCGCATGATGCTAGAGTTGCTGACAGAACACTCGACGACTCCACTGTGAGTGCTGTGTCGAACCGCAGTCCTTTTCAGCGGGTGAAGAAACACGTGAAGCAGATAATCACAGGTAAGAGAGAGAGAGAGAGATCATCGTAGAATTAAGACGTCAGTGACTTGATGTTGATAGCAGTTTGCTCTGTATCTAGTTGAGGTCCAGTGTCGATGCCTCATTATATGCATCACAAAATACTCTAGACTTTAACATCACTGTTAAATTATACCAACTTTACTTTTTCACTCAGTACTGATGATGATTGTTTATGTTGACAGCTGTCAGCCTTTTAACTAATTGCCAAATATGTGTATCTAATTTCGTACCTACATTCTGTACCTAACTTTATTTGCTTTGTTTACAAATGAATGAAAGGGCAATTGCTAATTAGTCTTAAACTCAGTGTAACAAATGACTTTTAACTAAATTTTAAAAACTAGTTGTTAAAACTGAGTTAAGAATTATTTTGTTACACTATTGTAGTAATTTTGTACAAGTGACTAACTTTTAGCATTGAATTACTAACAGTTGGATTTCATCTGGAGCATAATTAGTGCGGCACGCAGTTATCATCATCATCATCATCGTCATCGTATGGCCTCTCCAGTGATGGAGATCGCTGTTTCTATGAGCGTGTTCCATGATGGCCGATTCTGTGCTTGATGATAGGTGTTTGTCAGGCCAATGTTAGCAGTGCCAGATCAGATTTAACAGTATGGAGCCAGGTATGATGCAGTAGACCTGATTGGCGGGTCCATTCTCTTGTCAAATGGGCAACACTGGCTATAAGGGCTCGACTGTGGTGCGTGGATGGATCAGTGTGTGCATTGTGGTCAAAGAACTTGAGATGAGTGGTACAGATGATGCATGTGAGTAGTGGGTGGTCAGTACGTCTGTGGACTTCTTCAGTGGAAATGCAGGCGCGCCAGTAAATTTGTAGTCTATGGTGCAGACACCACTGATCAAATACATCCAGATTCCTCGCTAGTTGTCAAGTGGGGACCACATTTCTGCTGCACAGAGAATGACGGGAAGGATGAAGACTTGATACAGTCATAGTCCTTTGTGGAGAGAGGGCTGAGTGCCAGATATTACGATCTAGGAAACCGGTAACCCATAGAGTTGCGTGCTGTTGCGTTACTTTTACTGATATTATGTCAATTGGATCCAGTGTATGGGTGTTGACATCAAAATATGTGAAAAACTCACCGACTTGAACATTATCACTAGTCATTGTCATGCAGTTGTGACTGGCAAATGATAGTGCCCATCTGTATGCTGTGTGTGGATGTTGCAGCCAAAGATAACAGTATGTCACCAGCTGAGTCGATGGCAGTGTGTGATACATCGGTGCGGAAACAGAAGCATCATCACTGGAGGAGCAAGATGACTAGACAGTCACCGGTGTCGGACCACGTCACTGAGGTGGCTAGTATGCCTGGCTTGCAGGGAGCTACAGCTAGTTCATGGAGTGTGTCGGGCACATCGCAGTGGCAGTATCCAACAGACGTGATTGTTAGCACCGCTTCTGATCTCTTGCATCTGCAGCAGTTTCTTGTCAGCAAGGTATGTAATATTGCTACAGTTCAGATGTAAATGGCTGTCTGTATTTTTTGTGCGTTAGTCGAGGTTTATTGAGCCCATTCTATGGGGCCATAGCGGTCCCCTCTGTCACGCGTTGTCGTTGCTGTTGTCGTTGTCATTGTGGACATCGATTTTACACTGCTATAGCGCAGGCGGCGTACGACAGTAGTGACACCTGGTGAATGGCAATGTAAAATTAGAACAGGCGGTGTGCGGCGGCTCACAGTGGCGAATGGGCCCAACATTTTTCATTGTATATTTTTTGTGGTTGTTTCTCTTGGTTATGATTTGGTTTTCTCAGTACTAGCCGAGAGATTGGCTGAAAAAAAAAACATCTCCAAACTGACCTTTTTTGTGTTGCGTGGGATATTACACCTAAACTCAATAAGTCAAACAGTAAGTGTATTTGTTTATTAATGACATTGTGCAAATGATTAGTGTGTGAACAACACAAACAACTGCTGTTGTAATCAGCCAAACATTATTATGTAGCTTAAATTGGAAACCAGACCAGCTCATTTCCTTTTTTTCTATTCTTTTTCCTTTTTTCTTTCTTTGCCCTTATCTGTTACCTTTCTGTTTATGTGCTATATTTTGGAATGTGTCATTGTCAGCTATTCATATTTTTCACGTAAACACTACCAAACTGATTAAACTATCCTGAATGGGGATTTGGTCAGGATCTCATCATCCGTTTTGAAAGTTTGCGATGCATGTGTGTTTATAGACGGATGAAGCTAGACATTCTAGTGTTGTACACTATGGCAAGTACTCTGTGACAGATGCTAGAGGGATGATGTCAGTATTAGGTGACATCATTGCCCAGTGGACATATTATGTGCTCTGTTTTATGGCTCTCTTATCATATAATATCTGCTGTGTGTTAAGTTTTCTACACATTAAAAAAGGTGATCCTTAAATTTCAACATGTCAGCGATAAAGAGATGTCTGTCACAGGCTTTAGGTGACTAGAATGGTGAGAGATAATGTTGAAAAGCAATATTGGACAGTACTCATTACTGTTGTGTTATGTGATATCAGTCGTCGAGTGTGTCGCTGCTGTGCTGCATACTGAAGTTGTGATTTTAGTTGCTAGATCAAGAAATACTGATAATGGTTTTCTTTACTTGGAATCACTTATTTGAATTTTCTTTGTTGCTTCAACACTGTTGTTTTGACTAAAGTGAGCATCTCACTTGTAGTAAAAATTTATTTCAGTAAATCTGGAATTATTTTGGAAGATGCAGTCCAGTCTGGAGTAACTCCAAAGAAGAACAGAAGATGAGTGTATATGAATCTGTTGTTTGTGTATGCTGCAGTTGGCAACTCTGCATAATGATGGTAAGGAAGCAAGTGCTTCGGAGGCGGTGTTTCATCAAGCTCTGAAAATGACATACGAACGACTTATTTCACCATACAACAAGGTATTCTAGCTGTGTGTGCACATCTCTGGTCACATTTTGAGAATACATTTATGTATGGCTGTAGGATAACTTGGCATTATGTTACTATGTCAGTGCAGTAGGGCATAGTTATTCAATTACTGTCGTGTGAGTGAGGCACTTTCGTATATAAGTCATGGACAACTTTTGTCAGTTTCCATCTGCAGTTTGGACTGTTTCATATTATTCTGTCATGTCTTTATATTACAAGGACATTGATTTGGATTATTGAAGAAAGATTGCTGTACTTCTATAATACATATTAGTATTGTTTTCTGTTCATCTTTGAATATGCATTAGTTGATTGTACTTTTCCTTACAACTTTGTTGTTGAGCTATTAATAATTAAAATTGTTTAATTGGTTATGTTTCGAGAAAAAGTGTAATTGATTGTTAATTTTCATGACTACTGTTCAACATAAATCTTCATGGATTATTCCATGCAGTGGACTTACTGTTCTCTGCTAGTGAGACCATTCATGTGTTGGAGTAACGAGCCACAATCGAGCTTCGCGCAATTGTGGCTCGTGTATCGCACTTTGTGCGATCGTGGCCTCACCATCACACTTCGATCGTGGCCTCACAAACACGCTAAGATGACCATGCCTTGCCACAATGCAAATGCTACGGACGGCCGGCCTACGTGGCCCGCTAGGCCGTGGACGCTAGGCCTTTGGCCAGCTAGGCCGACAGCCCTGCCCGGCCCACACGTTTGTGACACGCAAACAACCAAACTGACCGATTATTATAATATAGGTAGTTAGTTTATTTATTTACTTCAGCTTTTGTTTAATCGGTGTCCATCAGGCCGGATGCCGTAAGAGGCGACTGAACCTGGCTTATAATTTTTTTTGTGTTTGATGATTTGTATTTTGTTGATTTTGACATTGTATATTTAGATTTATCTTAGCCTGGGTTTATTACATTGTTACAGATTTTTTTCCCGGCTTTAATTTTGATTTTCTCAGTACTAGCCAAGAGATTGGCTGAGAAGAGCATCTCCAATATGACGTATTTAGTGTTGAGTGGGAGTTAAACCTTAACTCAAGTTGTCATATGTCGTGTGGTCTAGGGAAGTACTCAGTACAGGTACTGTGATCTGATGTCGACGTTTGCGTACATGTTGGACGTATGTGCCGGCAATCTTAATCTCGACGTTTCTTTTGCAACTGTCGTCTGTATCAATGGTTTCCGTGGTTTTCTCGACGAGTTTGTCAAGAAGCTGGAAAACAAGGAGCTGCCTGAAGTGAAAATGAGGAAGCGAACGGTGAAACGCAAGAAAAAGAAACGATCCAAGGAGTATGTTATGGTAAGTTTTATTTAGTTTCATGTGCCAGGAAATACGCCTTGATGAGTGGTGTGCTTATCTGATCAAACTAGAAAATCGAAGCAGTTGTATTGACATGCCTTTTGACCTTCAGATGGATCAATGCATGCCAGGGACTTGGCATCGACTATATCTCTGCCAAATTTGGTGTTGATAGCTCAAGCCATTTTTCTTTTAGAATGCTGATACAAGACCGATGCAACTCATCACTGTACCCACAGCTCAGCTACTTACCACCGTTGTAGGTAATTAATACATTGTCGTGAGATTCGTATGTTTCGATGATGTCTCTATAAGTAGCTTGCTTTGAATAATCTGCGCTGTCAAGCTGCAGATTGGACTAAGTTAGCCATACATAAATCCTCTTAATTGTTTTCCATGTTATTGTAAGATAAAATATTGGATGACAAGAAAGAGTCATTTTGTTTATTGTAATTGATTGTGTGTTGACAGTTACACTGTGGTCATACATTTGTTCAAGATCAGTTCAACATTTACACAGTCTGTGAATACTGTTCGTCTTACATCTCGCTGTGGGACAAAGCACAAGTTTGCAAGGGTAAGCAGCAGACTGCGTTGTGTTGTGAACAACCTTATCTGGTTATGTGCATGGAGGAACTCAGTACACACTGCCACATAAATAGTTAAATGAACACTCTTGGCATCATCAGCTTCTTCACTCGCTGCTTAAAACCCTCTTGTTTCACCTATCTTTCTCACCGTAAATTTTCTGCTTTCCTCAGTTCTGCTTTCAGACTGCATCTTCTGTGATGAATGGTGTTTTCGTTTTTCCTTTAGTTTCTGCTGTGGTTTACTACGATAGCTTAAGCAGGCTGTCCAGCGAGATTTACAGTGCATGTAAGTACTTGTCTGTCGTCAAGCCTGTACGGTAGTAGAGGGCTGTATAAGCCATTGGCCAAAGTAATGCAGGAACCCAGCTTCTGACACCTACAATCCCGGTAACCACTGAGCCGATTTTGATCAAACTTGAAACTAAGAACTACCATCGAAGGCCACTCACCGTGCAAAACCGTATCTTCATATGACAACGTGGGTAGTCTGGGCGAATACCCAGTTTGCCACTCACTGTTCTGGTTCTTTGTCTTTTTTTGGTTTCTTAGTCATGCACACAGATCGCACCAGTGGACCAATTTTAATAATCTGTACATATGACGTCTTTCCGTGCAAGGATGTGCCTTTTGGGGGTTGCATTGATGCTGCTGCCCATTTAGGGGGTCGAATCGCCTCCCAAAAAACAATTTTTGAGGCGTGAGTAGGCATTTTCCAATTTCCCAACCAAATATGCAAAATATTCAAACTTCCATATTACAAAAACTACTCAATGGATTCCAACCAAACTATTCAGATGATAAAGACCTTCAAGTACTCTTAATGGATGGTCCCAAAATGCGCTCCACAAATCCAAGATGGCAGATGGCGACCATCATGAAAAATGGAAAAATTGACATATCTCCAACCATTTGACCGATTTTGACTAGAATTGGCATAGTAATGCATCTGACACTATGCACCACATAGGGCATTAAAAATTTATGATTTTGAACATTAAAGATGGCGGACAGCCGCAATTTCGAAAAGTCATACAATCACCATATCTCTGCAACCATTTGACCGATTTTGATGAATTTAGCATGGTGATGCATCTGGGACTCCCATAGCCAATCAGACGTTAAAATTTCCTAAATTTGAAAATCCAAAATGGCAGACGGCCGCCATCTTGAAAAATCAAAAAATCGCTGTATCTCCCCAACTGTTTGACCGATTTTGATCAAATTTGGCATGGTAATGCATTTGGGCCCTACTCACCTGTCTGGGTGAAAAAAAGTTTACGATGTGTAAAATCCAATATGCCAGATGTTTTTATGAAGTCTGTAAATTGTTGTGGTGCAAAAGGGGGTAAATGATTACTTCACAGGCCTACTGCTACCTCTGTAATAGTTAGAAATACTTAATCCAAATTGGGTAAGTTGATCTTACTAAAAATTTTAATAAAACAGCAAATATTATATAGAAAAACTTGATCACAGTTTATCTAATGTTGTATATGTTAAAGCTCTAAAACAGCAAAAAATTTTAAAAAATTGATAAATTATAATCACGAAACACATCCGCTAAATTATACATTTAAATCTGGCACTTGACAGCTTTAAATGTGATAGCGCATGTGTTTTATGATTATAATTTAGCAATTTTTTAAAATTTTTGCTGTTTTAGAGCTTTGGCTTATACAGTTTTTTTATATATAATACTATATTGTGATGCATGGTTACACGATCAGTTACTGAGTCTAATTGATAATTTTGTCACGTTATTGCCATTTTTGATTTTGTATGTTGATTACATAGTGCTTATTTGATATTAAATTTGCTGTGCAATGTGCACATTCAGATTGTCGACTGACTGTGCACAAGAAGTGTTGTTTAAGACTGACCACTTCCTGTCCCGGCAGCTCGGAATCGCAGTCTGTACAGGTGAGATTTCCTGACTTGGTGCAAGTCAGATTAGTAGCATTGCTGCAGTACACTGTTTGATAGACTGATTGAAAATAACTTACAATAATAATGAGGCAATTGTAGATAGCAGACTTTGCCCTGGTGCCAGATTCTGACAAACTTAACCAAACGTTAATTGTTTGACGTCCAACTGGTGCTGCCACTTGGCAAACTTTATTAAAATATAATGTCATGTTTAATTCTGGTCTATTGACCCAATGCTGTGAAAAACAACGTCATCCACAGCACTGGAAGTACATAGCATATCTCAACGCTGGAGGACAGAGCCACGGCCACAAGCAACATGCAAAAAATTGGTGAAGTTTGGCTTTGTTTTTTGGAGCGGACAGACAGACTGACTCATTCATCACAATACTTTGCACCCCTCCCGGGGACAAAGTTATAATAATCTACTTATAATACAGACTAGTCTATCTTGTAATGTGGACAGAATTGAGGAATCTCATCTAGGAGTACTGATTTGCACTAAAGTTGAATTTTGATTAAAGCATGAATGTGTCATTATGACGGTCAGGATACAGATTGGCTTAAATTAGTTTAGACTGCGTTTTTGACAGCATCTGCACTGTGTATTTATTACCATTACGACTGTAGTTGTGCTGGGAGCCGTATGTCAATAACAGTGAAACATGGCAGTAAAATTAAAAAGTGAAATGCTGTCATTGTGCGGAGACGAGGAAGTAATATATAGATGTGTTGTGTACGTGTATGTTTATGTAATGGGTGAAAAGACGTAGACTGTTAAGTAAAGCACAGAGACAGACAAAGATGATGAGTATTGTGTTGCATTGTAAATCGACAAAATCACTGAATTGACATGGCAACCATGTCGATTGCAGCAAGTCTTCTTTGATAAATCTGCTGTTAGCTTACCTAGATCAGTAAGATGATGTTCTGTGATGCGTTCATTCAGTTTTAATGACTCGCGCAAATGGCAAGAATTTTTAGCTTCAGTCAGGACTATAGCTTCAGATATGTTGGCACTAGAGTTAGGACGTGAGTATTGTCGTATCGGCTGATAGTCAGCACTATCAGAGACTATCGCTATCGCCGATTGTTTTGACTGAGCAAATACGACCATGAAAGCACACTCAGTCAGCACGAGGACATGTGTTTCCGATAAAACAGTTGTTAACGTGTAAGTGAGGGAGGTGAGATGCGGCCAGTGCATTGATAGCAGTCTTCAGTCAGTCGGCTGTTGATGTCGTTTTGATAGATATCGACAGCCGCGGTGCACGTACCATGCACGGCAAGTCAGTTCAGTCCAGCCACGGCCGTCGGCCGTCGTCATGGGTGGATGATAATGGTCATGCAAGCATCAGGTGATGTGGCAGTGCACGTGCGTGGGGGGGAGGGTAAAACATACAGGATACGAGGGGCTCATAGGTCTCTGCTAAAACAGTCACTATCGCTGTCATATCGGCCGATTGTTTTCGCCGATAGTATCGACTATCGGACGATGACACTATCGTCCTAACCTTAATTGGCGCTTTGTATTTAAAATAATAGCAACATTAGAATACTTACTAATAATTATACAGTTTATGGCATTTGTTGCAGAAATCACAGCAGACAGGGCATAAGTCGCCATCAAATGTCGGTCCACTGCTGAGTGGGTCATTTCAAGATCTTGGACGAGTTATGCTAGTCGTCGAAAAACTTATCAGCGAGATTGAACGAACTGGACTGTATACTGTTGGGATTTATCGGAAACCGGGACCTGCAGCAAAAATCAAACAACTGATAAAGCAAATTAACTCAAGTTCAGGTAATCTCAACATTGAATTGAATTGTTTCTGTGTTATTTGGTGCATATATCCATTAATGTGATTGGGCCCATTTCATGGGGCCATAGCGGTCCCCTCTGTCACGCGGTGGCGTTGT